>ENA-ORSS01000063-ORSS01000063.1-human-gut-metagenome-genome-assembly--contig:-NODE-63-length-130157-cov-20.590344_pt1 | contig 130157 bp, 96 predicted proteins | sample MGYA00241899_ERZ509162 | MGnify/ENA primary metagenome ERZ509162 (study PRJEB26280, sample SAMEA2338641) | human gut metagenome | biome: human gut; feature: human-associated habitat; material: faeces... | reverse complement strand
CCGTTCCGGTTACTGTTAATGCATAACCAGCTTTTGCTGCATCCGTTTCATTCTCAGCTATTGTATAATCTCCAATTGGAAGATCCTTGATCGTTACTTCTCCATTTGCCGGTACTTCGATATATACCTGAGAAGTACTTTCTTTGCTGTCCTTATCGTAATACTTGTTTGTTGCCTTATTTTTTACTGAAACCTTATAGACTGTTCCCGCTGTTGGTGTATAATCACCGCTTACTATCTTTTCAAGCTTCAGATCGCCCTTCTGTGGTGCAGTTGAATTGTCAAATCCTAAGGCACTTGCAGAATAAGTTCCTGCAATCGGCGTACCATCCGATTTATATTTCTTAACTGACACATTCTTCGTATAAATACCCTGGGCTGCATTTGCATCAACATCAAGAGATATAATATAGAAAGAAGTGTCGTAAGTCATTCCATCGACAGAGCCCTTCTGCTCTGACACCTTATAATAGAAGGTCTTTCCTATATCTGCTGTTGTATATTGAATCTCACCAAAGCTTCCGGCACCGGTCGTTTTGCTGGAGGTGGTCTGTCTGTTGACACCGCCTGATTTTCCACTGTATACTACTTTTCCGTCCGCCATACTTGGAGCATTGATCTCCATCAGATCAAATGTAAATTCTTCATAGCTCTGCAGAGAATCTATATCTCCATCTACCGTTTTCTCTACTGTAAAGCTGCCCGGCTTGTTCTCATAATACAGATATCCGCTGTTAAACCGCTGATCAACCCAGCTTGGAGCTACGACATCACTGCTACTCTTGCTGACCATGAAATAATATGGCTCCTTCTGAACAGAGAAACCATCATCCGCCGTCTTTTCATACAATGCAAATACCTGATCATATGGAAGTCTGTTGATTTCCTTAGTTCCATCTGCGCCTAATGAGATATTACTCATAACCGGAGCAGGCTCAATATCTTTTATCCATTCGCCTGCAGCATTTGTCTTACATTTATATAATGCAAATACTGAACCATTTAACATCTGCATCTGATTGTTGCCATTTGTCCAATATTTATATAATGTAATAGAACCATATATTGATTCTACGCCCGCATGTGGCTCCTGAACAGTTGTTGAAATAGTTGAACTTGTTGATCCCTTTGAGCCTGTGTAACCTGTAAGGCTGAAGCTGTTTGATGCATTTGATGCATCCAGCTTTCCTCCAACCACCTGATTCACTTCTGCACGGTATACAAGCTTTAATGCTTTGCCATCCGGCAGATTCATCTTTACTGTTCTGCTTCCTGCATCATAGGAGTATGCACAGTTTGATGTGATATCTGTCCAGTTGGAAGCATCCTTTTCCGGATTACCGTCTCCATTATATGCATAGACATGGAGAGAGTCTGCCTGGAACAACAAGGCACTTCCCATTGTATCTTCTGCATGGATCGTACCTCCATTTGCAAGCTTAGCCGCATTTGTATTGACATATACGGTATATTCTACAACCTGATCTTTGACAGATGTTAATTCGCCGTTGTTCTTCTTCTGTTCCAGAATATATACACCTGACTTCTTGACTGTATCTCCAGGTGTGATCGTATTTGTTGTGGAGCTGCTTCCCTTGGATTCTCCGTTGTAGGAAACCTCTGCATTATTTGTAACATTGATCGATGCTCCATTCTTAACATAATCTGTTAATATATCATCTGCTACCGATGCAGAATATGTAATCTCTGCCACATACTTGGTAAATGAAGTATTCGATGCTACATCTGCTATACCATCCAATATCTGCTGTGTAACAGGGATCGAGTATGTGATCGTATGTCCGCTGATGCTTCCCGTGATGGCTGCTGCACTGCCATCTGCCTGTGAATACCACTGGTTTGCCCATTTTTTCAGCTGCAGCTCAGCATCATCATTAAACTGCAGCGTATCAGGCAGCGTATCAGTAACTGTGATCACATCGCCAACCTTCAGATCATCGGAAATCTCAGATAAATTAATAGATAACGAATAATCGATCGTATTCAGTTTTGTTGTGCTGACCGTTCCTGTCTTATCCAGACTATTTGTATATTTATAATTTGCTTCTGCATCCGCAGAGAACTTTGTATCATTCTTATCCTTATAAGTCAGATTTGCATGGTTAATAAAATTTGCCCCATCTGTAAGATTTTCCGGCTTGGTAATAATTGTAACCTCTATAACCTGTCCCTTCTTTGATGCGATATACGCATCATCAAATCGGAACTGGATACCCCACTGATCTGCTTTCGTGACAGAAGCTACAATTCCATTTCCGGCTACCAGAGAACCATTGTTGATGACATTTGTTCCCTCAATATCCACATTAGACACAAATGACTGCCAGCTTCCATTTGATTTATCGGATTCATTTAATGACACTTCTGTGATCGTATCTGATGCAGGTATATTGATCGATATCTTCCATGTTAATGTACCATCTGCATTTGCTTTTACAAATTCCTTATCCAGAATACCCTTGCCATCTGTCTGCATGGTACCGGTCTTTTTATATTTCGTTCCATCAAAATCTACATCTACATCATTTGTAAGCACTGTCGGAAGTGCAGAATCCAAGGCAGTATCTGCTACATCCGTTGTATATGTGAATTTGTATGTATCACCATTCTTTGTAAAGTCACTAAGCTTCAGATCAGCAAGGCTTACCCCTGCCGGAAGACCGGAAGCTGTAAGATACTGTCCTAATGTATCCTTGATCGCTACATTATTAATATCAAAGGTTGGATCCTTTGTCAGATCTCCCAACTGAAGCTCAACTGTCCATGTGATCGATGTCTTCTTGCCGGATGCATCCGTGTTCCAGGTTCCGTTCTTGGACAACGATGGTTTTCTGATATTAAGCCCTGTTGTAACACTGCCTGTATCCTTGTCATTGTCCTTATTCGTCTTATATTTTACTGAGAACTTATTGTCGAAGATATTCACATCACCTTCCGCAAATGCCTGCTTTACATCTGCTGCACTGACTGTTACATCATAGATGATCTTCGCTGTTTTTGCTGATTCATCCTTCGAATCAAGAACCATGCCTGACATTGCTGCCTGTGCATCTGACCAGCTTGTGTAACCGGTTCCGTTTACCTGTATATTTGATATATTCGTAAGCGCAGAACCCATCGTATCTGTTGCATCCCCAAGCGTAACCTTGCCATTATATGCTGTGACCGTTACTTCATAGGACTGTGTGATAGAACCATCCGGATTCCATGTTACAGTACCCTTGCTCTTGTTGGAGCCTGCATAGCTTTCTGACTCATTCAGATCAACATTGACCGTAAAGCTGGCATCTCCGATCTTGATCGTTCCTTTATTCTCTGTATCCAGATCAGTATCTGCAAAATCAACAGAGCCATCAATATTTGCCCATCCATTGATCTCACTTTCATCCAGGAATTCATCTTTTAATGTAATATAACATTTTCCGTCCTGAATATACCAGGTACCAACATCAACACCGGTTTCATCATACAATTCTGTTTCTGCATAATCATTAATCGTAATTCCCTGTGCTGCCAGATCTACATTAAAACTCTTAAGTCTGGAATTATTTGCGATTGCCCATTTGAATGAAACTCCAACCTTATCACCATTCTTAACATTGGAATCGTCTGAAACCGTAGTTCCATTCACCTTGATCGTGAAATCACTAAGCGTCAAGCCATCCGGATTTGCCAAAGGCGTGATTCCTTTCTCACTTTCCTCCGCATCCGATGCCGTTGCCGGCTGTGCACTGTTTCCAGCTTTTGCACTGGTACTTCCAAGACCTGCTCCACCACTGATTGGTGAACAAACTGAGAAGACCATGAGCAATGCCAGTAAAAGCGCAACTACTTTTTTGCTTTTCCTTCCCATTCTCTTTACCTCCATTTGTTGTTCTTGTTCACTTTTTCTTTGTTGTTCTTTGCTCTTTTGTTGCTTCCTTCAGATATATTATTATACGCACCTCTTTAATTTTGAGCGCAGAAAACTACTATACCTGAATATAGATACTTAATATTATACACAACCGGATCTTCATTTCAATATATTTTCGCCTTAATTCTTTATAAATATAAACAGGAATCCCATATTTCGTTTATTCCGTAAAGAAACGCTCTCTTCGCATAACAAATTTCTGAAGTTTTTTACTTTATAAGACAAACTTTCCTATAAAGTAAAAAGAGCCGCTCCCCATAATCGGGAACGGCTCCTGTATTGTTGTCACATTTTCTATCTCTGTTGCTGCAGATATTCTGCAACTCGTCTGACTGAATTACCATCGCAGTCAGCAAATACATCTTTTCTAAATACTTCCAGCTTCTGATAATCATATGATTCAATCTGTCGGATCTCATTCACCAGATCTTCTGCAGACTTCACGATCGGACAGAACATTTCATTTGCAAATTCTTCTGCTGTCATCTGAATGCTGTCTTTTTCTATAAATGTCTCATAATCATATGCAGATGAATACATCGGTTTTCCAAGCAGCACACTCTCAAAGAATAAAGCACTGTAATCTCCTACGATCACATCGGCTGCCATCAGCAGTCTTCGTGCCGGAATCTCTTTTTCGAGCACCTTGCAGAAACCAGGGATCTCGTACTGTTTCAGGTTCTTTTCCTTCTGAACTGCCTGATCAAAATGAAGCACAACCATGTACTTATCCTGAAGCGCTGTCTGCATTTTGCTCAGAGAAAGCATCGCCGTCTTTCTGGTTTCTTTATCTTTTCTCCAGCTTGGCATATACAGAATGATCTTACGTCCATTCAGTTCCGGTATCAACTTCATAAGTGCATTTCTGGATTCCTCTATCAGCTTCTGGTCAAAATACTGATCCGTATTGCAGCTTCCCTTCAGTCCACAATAAACATTTCCATTTCCGGAATAGGTCTTACGGAACAGATCTTCCTGTCCTTCAGACGGAATCTGAAGCACCGAAACCGGATTCTGTGCAGCAAGATGCGCACCCTTTCTCTTCCACCTGATCTCATCAACAGCCTGAAGTTCTTTCTTATATAATGAAAATGCAAGCTCCGGCAACATAATCTGCTCTGTTTCCTCCCGAAGTTCACAGCGACACAGGATCGAAACAGGTTTTGAAGTCACAATATATCTTGCTGTTGCAAGCTCCCTTGCTAATAGCAGAAGATCCTTCTTTTTCTGATCCAGCATTAATACCTTACAGGAGATCTTCTGTTCCTTCAGATATTCCTTCAACTGGAACAATGGATCATTCTTTGTGAGTGCTCTTTCAGATAACAGAACGATCTGATCTACAATATCCGTTTCCGGAACGACCAGCTCATATGCCTCTGCAAATTCATCCGCAACCTTCTTCAGCTCCTGATATTTCTCATAAAATTCTTTATTCTTTTTCTGCTCATCCTTTGTAACCAGATTATCGTAATCCTTGTAATGTGCAAGCAGATAATCACGCACACGCTCCATGGAATGTCCGTCGCAGTTTGCAAACATCTTCTCCCGGAACTGATCCATCTTCTGATAATCATAGTGATCGATCTGCTTCAACTGATCCGCAAGCTCCTGTTCGGTTCTGACGATCGGGCAGAACAGGTTCTGATCAAATGCATTTGCATGCAGGGACATATTCAGCCCCTTGATGATCTTCTCATAATCATAGGCGGTCGAATATGCCGGCTTACGCAGAATCGTTGTCTCAAAGAAGGAATCTCTGTAATCACCTACGATCACATCACTTGCTACCATTAAGGCACGGATCGTCATACCATTGTTCTTGTTAATACATTTACTGAAGCCTTCTACTTCCAGTTCATTCTTAAATCCATTCTTGCTCTGGATCGCATTCAGGCTGACAACCACACAGTACTTATCACCGATCAGTTTGCTTAATGCCTGCATATTGAAGATTCTCGCCCATATGCTGCTGGAATTCACTCTACGAAGCGTTGGCATGTACAGGATAACCTTTCTGTCTGCTGTCTCCGGGAAAAGATCCTGCAGCTTCTGTTTTGCCTCACTGATGAAGTCCTTATCAAAATACATATCCGTACTGCAGTTTCCATACAGAACTTCCCGATCCATTTCCTTTGGCGAGAACTGCTTATCAAATTCCGCTCTCTGATGTTCCGATGGAACCTGAAGGATATCCGTATCATTATTCAGGACATAATCAAAATATTTCTGCTTCCATTTGAGGAAATAGCGAACCTCATACCCCTGATTATAAAGGTTAAATGCATTATCACGAAGCATGATCATATCTGTTCCCATTCTGAAGGATGTCCGACAGAACAGGTGGATCGCTGCCGGAACAATAATGTATCTTGCAGATGCAACAATCGCTGCAATCTCTTCATCCGTCTTTTTGGTATTACCCATGCGAAGCAAAACAACCGAAAATTCCTTATGTGCTTTCATCATTTCTGCCATCTTGCCAAGATATCCGGATGTAAAATTCTTCGCATTTGTTACAAATACGATCTTGTTCTCAATACCGTATACATCCGATGCCTCGTCATATAATTCGGCAAATCGCTCTGCACGCTCCTTGATCTCTTCGTATTTCTCTTTGTATTTTCTGTTCTCTTCCAGTTCTCCTTCTGATAACAGTCTACCGGAAGCATATCCATCACCCGGCATGATCTGGTACATCTCAAAATACCGTCTCTTTACTTCTTCCGAAGCACGGGTTACAGACATGGTGATACTCGTCGTAACACTTCCCATTCCACGGGTTTTCTCCTTCGATGCAAAGCTATCTAACATCTTCATGGTAAATGGCGGTGCAAATTCACGCTTCTTACCATAGAGGGAAATCGAATCTACCAGCCCACCGATCTGCTCAGCAAATTCCTCATTTTCCAGATTATTTCTATAATAATTCAATGCAAATTCATACAGCATCCGGTCTGTATCTTCCGGTGTATGAAGTGGAAGCTTCGCATACTGATATGCAAATTCCGGAAGAAGTCTCTGCATGGAGTCAAACAGGCTCGTATCGTGTGGAACCGGAACAATGACCGGTTCTACCTTACCATCTACAACCTGGTATTTCTCAATACTCTTATATGGCATATTGGCAAAGATACCTTCCATAAAGAACTGTGCCGTATTATTGGTCGTGAAATTATATCGTACGGAATGACCGATCGTCGGAAGTACCGTTCTACTGTAATAGTAAGGTACATCCACTTCTTCCCCTACAATATCATGCCACAGTCTGACAAAGCAGTCCTGTGTATAACCTCTGCCCCAGTATTCCACAAAGGCAAATTTCTCTGTCCGGTCAATCTCCTGCTCCAGATATCTGCTGACAAGTACACGTTCTTCTGCTCCCTTTTTCATCAAATACTGATTATAGCTTTCGGACTTTTTAAATATGTCGATCAGGCCATTTAATACTTTCTTATCTGTAAAATTAACTCCATCCAGAACAACCGCCGGGAAAAACTTACGGAACTGACGGTCTGTCAGATCCATTGCTTTTAACAGCTTGTCCTTAGAAGTGATATTTCCAAAACTGCCATATGGCTCCCAGAATTCACGGTCAACCTCATGGATAAAAGAAGGGATTCTCCATGTTCTTCTGGATGCATAGATGTATTTTGTCTTTACGTTAAGTCCCCGCGCCTCAATGATCGCATCTGCGATCCGTTTTAATGGATGTCCGTCACGGGAAATGAAATATAACGTCTGATATCCTCTTCTGATTGCATCCCGAAGCGCCCAGTCTACATATGGAACCATACAGATCGTCACAAATGTGGATACAAACTCATCTCTTGTATATACTGCCTTTGCAGCCATTCTGGTCTGAAGTGCAGCCACCAGATAGGAATCATACGTTCCAAGCTGTTCTACCAACTGTGTCTGAATATCGGAAAATTCCGGTTTTGCAACCTGTCTTACTTCGATTCCAATCTTTCTTGGCGGATTGTGATCGGCAATCGGATTATCACCATAATGAACCCACTTCTTAAAATCATAATATGGTTCAAAACTTGCAAATACTTCAAAGAATAACTGCTGTGATACCTTCTGAACTCCATATTCACAGGACAGATACAGTGGCAGTTCTGTTAACATCGGCTCCGCTCTGCGGAGCATCTCAAGGATCACATCCTTCGGCAGATACATATCACTGACCAGAATAACCGTATCTTTCTGTGCCAGATATTTCTTAATCATATCGATCTGCTCCGGCAACGGGATTACATTGTCATATTCACATTCCAGCTCCCAAGCCTTTAGCTTCTGTACCTGCTCATCTGTCAGATTATATACGGATGCCATACGGGCAAAGATCTCATCAAACTGAATCTCAACCTTTTCTGATTCACGAAGTGCAATTGATTTATTATAATATTCTCTTACATTTGCTTCTGATGTTTTACGGATCGATGGATAATTCAGAACAAGCGCTCTTGGGAACCCTCCATCCTCCTGCATTTTTTCCTGTACATAGTAGAAGATGCCAACCGGATCGAGTACCTTTCTGGAAAACAGCGTATCAAAGATATCAAAGCTATACAGAGTTGGAAGCTCTACCTTCTCCGGTACAAATGCGATCGTGCTGTCAATGATCTTATCCATACTGTCTGAAGTAGAATACTCCCAGTACAGCTTACTGATCCGATCCAGACTATCGCTGATGTCGTCTTTCTCATATTCCGAAAGTGCCTGAACCAATTCAGCAAAATTCTTACATTTTCGGCCCGGTGTAACCTCATCATAATCCATCGGGAAATCCAGATCGTCATTGTCAAAGTCAAACGCATACCGCAGGAAATGCTTGCAGCCTGCCGCAATAAAATCTGTAAATATAGAGGAATAATCCATGATACACAGATCGATCTTATCCAAGATCTCATAGAAATCATTGGTGTTATCCCAGAACAAAAGCCATTTACAATCTGCATATCTCTGCTTTGCCCAGAGGAAGCCCTGTTCCTTTTCAAGCAGCGGATGCATCTTAAATATCATCAACAGATGCTCTTTCTCACATACCTCTATGATACGGTCAATATCCGGAATTGCCTTGGAGAACAGCTCACCATCCGGATTATTCCGATACGTTGGTGTATATGCAACAATCTTGGTATCCTCCGGAAGCCCCTTCTGTCCGATCAGATCATGATCATATGTTTCAATCTTCTTATAATTCGCTTGATACAGGCATCTTGGATATCCGGCTCTTACGATCTGCTTCTCCGTTAATCCAAGCTCCGCCTTTGCTATATTCTCGATAAATGCAGATGGTGCCAGATATAATTCATAGGTACGATAATATTCATTTCTTGCAATATATTTCTTTGCAAGTTCCGGCAGTAAACGTCCTTCTTTGATCTTACGCTCTACAACCTTTACACCGCCAACACCGTGCCAGAGATTCAGATACTTTGCTTGTTCCAGTCCATCCGGAATAAATGCCTTTACCTGCTCAGAAACCAGTACGCCGGTATAGCTGATGATCGTTTCTGCCTGAGGTGTTCCCATGCGATATGCATGAAAGCCCATACCACGGATCATCTCGATCAGTTCTACATCATCACACAGCCAGTATGGAACAATATCTTTTCTATAATTATTGATATACAAAAACAGATATTTTGGATTCCCCCGAAAATCATTACTGTACTGTCCGGCACAGAACGCCCATACCTTGTCCTTTTCTTTTCCCGCGCAGATCTGGTGAACCTCTGCTACCTCTCTCGCATTTTCCTCATCGATCAATGCCTGCTGACGTTCCTTTTCCTCCAGGCGTTCCTGCTCCAGTGCCTGTTTTTCCTGCTCTATATCCCGTTCTTCTGTTTTAATCTCTATTTCAAGTTTTTCATCTTTTTTATCTGTATCTCTACTAAAAAACTTTTTCAATCCGCTTAAACGCATCTCTTCCTAACTCCTCTATTATTTGTAAACATAATTGAATTTATTATAAATCATATCCCTGTTGCATACAAGTACCTGTTATATTTATTAAGATTCCACCTATGTACAAGTCGCTTTTTTTGCTGTATGATTATTTTTACATATTTGACTTAAAAATATATTAAAGAGGGTTTTATCTATGAAAACAATTACAACAAAAAAGAAAAACACATGGGATATCATCTCCGATTACCGTGGTGTTCTGATGGGAATATCTATTATATGCATTATAGTATTTCATTATGTGGAGGACTGTGGCATCTATCACGTCCACAAAAACGGATGGGTAGAATTTTTCCGTAACTATATCACTAGTTCAAGTGTAGACGGTTTTCTTTTCTTATCCGGTTTTGGTTTGTACTACGCAATGAAAAAGCATCCGGATATTTCCCAGTTTTATAAGCGGAGATTTACCAAAATCCTGATTCCATATTTTCTGGTATCTATACCCGCTCTTTGCTGGAATGATCTTTTCTTTGAAAAAACAGGAATAAAGGCATTTTTTTCTGATATATTTTTCTATTCATTTTTTACACGGGGAATGGCATGGTTCTGGTATATCCTGTTAATATGCTTTTGTTATCTTATTTTTCCATTCATATTCCGGGTATTGGATAAAGCGCCAGATGAAGAATCCGAACAAATGCGTCTGATCAATCTTTTCACATTTTTCACTATGATAGCCATAGTAGTCCAATTATCAAATAAAGGCTTTTTCAGCAATATCAATCTGGCTTTATTACGTATTCCATTTTTCTGTCTTGGCTGCTTTATTGGTAAATACTCCTATGAAAAGCGCCCTATATCCTATGGTACATATGGTTTGATGCTTTTATCTTTATTCGCAATCCAATTTCGGAAGGGCAGCAAAATTATATTTGCGCGATATTCTGCTGCTTTTCTTAATATCAGTGCATGTATCTTAATTGCAATTCTATTTGGTAAATTGAAGCGTTTTGAGAAATTACATAACTGCATAAAAAAGTTTTTTGAGTGGTTTGGCAAATATTCCCTGGAATTATATCTGACGCACGTTACTGTACGAGGCATTATGAGAGATTACGGCTACCATACCTGTTATGGACGATACGAACTGATCATGGTTGCTATATCCATCGTACTGGCGCTGATTTTAAACCGCCTGACAAATCTTATCACCAAGATCCGCATACCCGCTATTCATCATGCAAAATAACAGGATCTGAATTTTAGATTTTAAAAGGAGAATGAGTTTTCGATACTCATTCTCCTTTTTCTATACAAATATTATTTTCCTTATTATGTATTCATATATAATATATTTTTATACTGAATATAACTCATGAAGAATTGTAATTGCCTCTTCTTTATATTTATGTTTCTTCAAATCTTTCTCATTTACATGCTCACCGTTTTGTTTTTTATTTTTCAAGTCTAACCAGGCATACATCTTAAAAGGTATCAGATATTCTGCTCCCAGAACACATATGTCATTTATAATCTTACGTCCCTGTAACATAAAATTATAAAAATCATCATTTAATAATATCGCAAGCTGTTCCTCCAATAATTGTATAACAATCGACATATGCCTTAAATTTCTCCCGAAATGTATCTATCCCAACTACCATGCATATTCCTCCAACATTTCTTCAATCGAGCCTTCAACTCTTTCATCTTCTACATCTGATAAAGACATACATAAAGATATAGGATCTACCATGCCATTTTTTGAAAACCGATCAGGATTATATTTCCAAAATTCAATTCTTATCATATCCTTATTATCTTCCCATCTTTCATCTATTTTTTTAAATGTATATTCTTTTGCCATAGATTTATCAATGGCAACACTTTCAATAACCGAAGGATTCAACATCGAATAATTAGAAAGAGCGCTTTCGCCTGATACAGGCATGTCGGTAAACTGATTCAGATTCTCTACTACAAACGACTTCTGCACCGGATTGATCAGATACCGTTTTGCTTTTATAAATAATTGATAGCCACTATCCTCGGTCCACATATAACATTCTTTTCCATCTGTTTTCTGACATATCAGTCCCATCTTTTCTAGTTGTTCACTGGCTCTTGTAATCGATGTCTTTGTAACATTCAGATATTCTGCAGCCTGTTTTTTCATAATTTTCTTATTTTTGCACTCGTATATTAAATACAAAAATAAGCTCTGTGTAACAGGCATCATTTTTTCGGTTTTTATTTCTTTCTTTTTCCTGAATGAATTGTGTATTGCGATTCCCAAAAATGGAAGGTACATCTGTTTATCATCCGCCACAAAAGGAATCCGATGCCCAATAAGCGCATCCCGCTGAGCTCTGGTAATATTTTCAAACCAATAAGCAACAGGCAGATTTGTCTTTTCTTCATATTGCATTTGCTGTTTTTTTAAAGCAATTACGCCAAATTTTTCAGAATCTGCTAATTTAACTAATATAAATGCATTTTCTTTATCCGATACCTCGTAAATGCTTCTTTGGGACAGCATATAAACCGGAAGTCCCTTTATTTTTTCAATTTTTTTCATTTCAAAATCAGTTCCAAACATTTGATTCATTGTATTTATCATAAAGCGCCTCCTTTAGTAACATATTTTTATATACAATAACATTTTATTAGTTATTATTCAAGTTTTTTTGTAATTAAAAAGAACAGGTCATGACAACCCGTTCTTTTTCTTTATCCGATATTTTTTTATTTCTCCGAAATGATATCCGCATACCTGCCATTCACCGCACGAAGCAGGTCATCCGGTTTCAGCATGATCTGTTCACCCAGACGTCCACCGGATACGATCATCTGAGGAAGTGTTTCCGCACTTTCATGGATCACGGTCGGATATGCTTTCTTCATGCCGATCGGTGTACAGCCGCCGCGGATATAGCCGGTAACCTTGTTAATATCTTTCACAGGAAGCAGTTCCAGGTTCTTCTCGCCAACCACTCTGGCTGCTTTTTTCAGATCGATCTCTTTGTCGATCGGTAATGCAAATACATAATAGCCCTGACTCTTTCCAACTGTTACGATCGTCTTAAAGCTCTCCTCATAACTCTGTCCGAGCATATCTGCAATATGCACACCATCAATGAATTCTTCACAGTTATATTGATTGAGCGTATACGGAATCTTCATACGATCGAGAATCCGCATCGCATTTGTCTTTGTCTCTTTTCCCATCGTTTCTTATATCCTTACACACTCATGAATATTCAGAACACGTTCGAGCCGTGCTGTTAATGCATTCGCTGTAAATGGTTTACAGATGTAGTCCTCCGCTCCTGCTTCAAAGCATTTTGTCTCTGAATACTCGTCTGTAACTGCCGTCAGGAAAATAACCGGAATACCCTTATATTCCTGATTTACTTTCAGTCTGGATATCACATCATATCCATCCATACCCGGCATCTTCAGATCAAGCAGGATGACATCCGGATGAATCCGTTCCAGGACACGGAACGCCTTCTGTCCATCATTCACGGCTGATACTTCAAATTTGTCCTCCAGGATTCCCTGGATCATATCAAGTATCATCTTATCATCATCTATAACCAATACTGTTCGTTTCACTTAAGTATCCTCCTAATATCCGTTTCCAGTTTTTCTGCCAGTTCATAAGCTTTATCCATATCATAATCCGAAACATACTGATACAGCTTATCGAGTATTCCATAATACTTTGCACCCATTTCATCTGCTAACTCCGGTATCTCTGTCTTGTACAATCGTTCCAGACAGGTGCATGCAGCTTTCTCTTTATACTCAAAAACAGCAGTTTTTAAATCACTGATGATCGTAAGCATCTCCGTTATATTTGTGACCGCTTCTTTTTCTATTTTACCATCTGTTTCTATATTCGCAAGCCATTTTTTTATCTGCTCCAGAAGCTCCCGGTACCGGCTTACTGCCTGGTCATGATTCATCTGAATGTACGTCATTGCCGTCTGTGGATCCTTACAGGCTTCTTCCAGCCCTGCAGCGGCTATCGCCATAGAATCTGCACCAATGCTTGCGGATATTCCCTTCAGACCATGGATCGTTATATCATAATTAAAGATGTCTTCTTTGTTCTTACATTCTTCAAGCTTCCGGATCCGTTCTTCACTTCCATCCAGATAAGTCTGCAGCAGACTGATATACAGTTCTCTGCTTCCGCCAATATAGGATAAGGCTTTCGCGATATCAATTCCCGGTATGCTCCATTCTTCTTCCTGCTTTGGATCCGATGTGCCGTCTGTTTCCTGTCCTTCTGTGGCAGTATCTCCATTCCCATCTCCACATTCCGTTACATATTCCTGCGGAAGATTATCTTTTATGATCTGTTCAAAGCGTTCCGGATCGATCGGCTTCGACAGATATCCGCAGAAACCGGCATCCAGATAAGTCTGCTTTGCACCCGATAATGCATTTGCCGTGATCGCAACTGCCGGAATATCCTTATAGATACCGCCATCCATGGTCTTCACATGCTGGAGCATCTCGATTCCATCCATCTCCGGCATCATATGATCGATCAGCAGAAGCTGATAGGAATGCTGGCGAATCAGCTTCAGGCCTTCCGCCGCACTAAGTGCCGTATCGACCTGAAGTTTTGTATTCTTTGCAAGTCCGACCACGATCTTCAGATTAACCTCATTATCATCTACAACCAGGATCCGGGCATCCTCTGCATGGAAGGACTCATGATAACGAACCTCATGATGAAGCTTTTCTTTGTATTTCTTTCTGTAATCCCCGATCTGTTCTTCATTTACGATCTCCTGTCCAACCGTTGCCGTAAACGTGGAACCTTCACCATATACACTGCTGACTGTAATATCTCCACCCATTGCAACCAGCAGATTCTTGGTGATCGGAAGTCCCAGTCCAGTACCTTCAACTGAGCGGTTCCTCTTCAGATCCAGTCGTTCAAAATTTGTAAACAGCTTATCCATATCCTCACTCCGCATACCAATTCCGGTATCGGAAACTTCAATCGTCAGGTCCTGTTTATTATCCACAACGGTTCCTGTGATATAGAGACGAACTTCACCCTTTTCTGTATATTTTACTGCATTTGTTAAAAGGTTCATGATAATCTGTTTGATACGCACCTCATCACCCTTCAGATTCTCATGCAGCTCCGGTTCTACATAGATCTTAAGTTCCAGCCCTTTTTCCATAATACGCTTCTGGATGGATCGTTCGACATCCTCCACAAGGCTGCTCAGTGAATAGTTCTCGTTCACCAGATATACCTTTCCGGATTCGATCTTGGACAGATCCAGAATATCACTGATGATCGTAAGCAACGATTTACCGGAATTCTTGATATACATGGCATATTCCTTGATATGCGGCTGTCTGCTCTCCCGGAGCACCAGTTCATTCATACCCAGGATCGCATTTAACGGAGTCCGGATCTCATGTGAGATGTTAGCAAGAAATGCCGACTTGCTGTTCGCCGCAGTCTCCGCTTCTTCTGCCTTCTGTTTCAAACGGACCTGAAGCTGCTTGTTCCATGCGATCACCACAAGAAGCATCAGACTGCCAATCAATATGATAAGCAGATCCAAAATCGTCTCGCTGACATCGAATGAACCTGTCTGTGATATATAGCGACCGGCAAGGACCATATACAAATAATAAACGATGGTACTAATCAGCATAAATATATTCAATTCCATCTTCTGGTACAATGACACAACAACGGCTGCCGCAAGAAACATATCGGTCAGGCGGTTATGTTCACCCGGAATCAGTCCGTACATCGCAACGATTGCGAATAGGCAGCCCGACATGCATAATCCATGTATCTTTACCGTAGTCTTTCTGATAAAAGTCACAAGAAAGCTGATCAACATAATTGCCAATGTCACAATAACGAACATCGGGGCTTTCTGGAACCGATAAAACATCATAATAAAATATGTGGCAAAAAGGATATATACATAAAATACAACCTTTTTCACCCGCTTATCATCCTGCAGAACAGAACCAGAGGCATAACGCTCAACTCCGATCGAAGCTCTGCCTTTTTTTCCCGTCCGGTATACACGGACAAACAGGTTCATATAAAGCATGAAGAATACCAGCAGTACAACAGTCAGTGTCACCGCAGAAGGGATTGCATTTTTTGCTGCCAGTTTGCTGACTTCATTCTTATCCACGATCGCAACCACATACCAGTTATCCAGGATTGGTTTCACAGATATCCATGCACTGTCTGTCTTATAGCTGACAGTACCTTCTGTCTCCAACGCAAGTTCCTTATCAATATCTGAAACATAATTCTCATATGCGCCCGTTCTGTGATATATGCTGTCCAGTGTTTTTCCCATAAATGCGGGATTCTCCCCCGCAATAATGCTTCCGGTCTGATCAACAATATAGATTTCACCCGCTCCTGCATCCAACTCTTTCAGAAGATTTGACAGATCCTCCAGATCAACATCTACACCGATCAGGTTCGAACCGTCCCGGAACATACGTCCAACGGATACCACCTGCCGGTTCGTCTTCATATCCAGATATGGTGTCGTGATCGTAAGTTCTGTACCATTCTGCTTCATCTCCTGATACCAGGAACGATCCTCGATCCGATATCCCTCTGGCTGCTCCCATGCAGTACTCAGCATCAGTTCTCCGTCAATATATCCATAAATCCCCAGATACTGCATACTTTCTTCATTTTTCAGATAATCGGTCTGTTCGGTAAAATATGTACGGAACTCATCCATACTATATCCCGACTCATGCATATACTGCACTGTGAAATAATTCACTGTCAGAATATCGATCGCATCCGACAGGCAGTTCTGACAGGACATAGCGGCATAATCTATATTATTGTTCATCTCATCATCCACCTGCTCCGTTGTCTCCCGGATCTCTCTTGCACAGAAGATCAGGATCACGCCTGCCATAAGGATCACAAATATACTTATATAAAATACCAGTCTTTTATATGCTCTTTTTACCATCGTTCACACTCCCCGCCTCTTATCCGCATTTATACCGTTCCCGATCAGGATCTGTTTTCTAGATTCCTGACTCAAGCAGTTCCTTCAGATGCTCCAATCGCATCTCAAACTGCTCATAAAAATCCCGGTTCTCCTCATATCTCGCAACATACATGATATTCAGTATATACATACACATCTGCTTGATCTGTGCATTTTTACTTTCTTCTTCCCCGTCCTGCATACGGATCCGTGCAAATGCCTCCTGCACCTGCTTCTGAAAATCATGCCACGCATTAATGTACTCTGTATATCTCGGCAAATCCGGTGTATCGATCCATTTTGATACCTTGACCTTCACCTTGCCTGCCCGATCACATTCGTGGATCTGAAGGAAATATTTAAATCCGCCATCCTCATAATATCTGCCAAGCGGAAACAGTCTGCAGAATCCCGGTCTTGCCGCATGGATCCCACATCTGCCTTCTGCATTTAAAAAAGTACATGCTCCATTTACCATCTTGATATTTGGAAGGATCAGCCCATCTACAACATTTAACTCTATCGTATCGGCAAGCAGAGTTTCAAAACTCTTACCTGTCTCCTTTGTCAGTCTGCTCACATCCAGCGGATCTAAGATGATGGAATTTCCCATTCCCTCACAGCAGGCATGACACCCTTTACATTCATTACAATATGCTTTTACCATATCCGTCTGATCATATAAACGACCATCCGATATCTCTTCCAGACTACAATTTCTAAGCATGCTGTTTTACCTCACACAATACTCCATATTTTATTTTGATCCGGTCCAATTTCAGCAAAAATGGCCGGGCCATGATCCACAGAAACAGAACCGTCGCAAATCCCTGTACCACATCAAACGGAAAGCCGGTTACATACGCTGCCACGATCATCTTAAGGTTCACTGCCGGCTGCCACATGATCACAGACGCCGGATTCATGATACCGCCATAGATCAGAATACAGCACAGGCCGCCAAAGATACACAAACCAAGCTTCGTCACATTCTGACTTCTGACCCGGCTATTATTAAATACAAGTCCCGCCGCAAAACCAACCAGACCAAGCGAAAACATCTGCCATGGTGTCCACGGTCCCTGTCCAAATACCATATTCGATACCAGCATCGTCACCGCTCCGGTCACAAATCCGGTCTCACATCCAAATGCTACCCCGCTGATGATCACGATCGCCATAACCGGATTAAAATTCGGTATCATAAAAAATGCTGTTCTTCCGACTGTAGCAAGCGCACACAGAACTGCCACCGTTACAATATCCCGTGCTCCCAGTGCCTTTGTCTCAAAGGCTGTGAGAAACGGTATCATCATTTCGATCAGAACCAGAAGGGAAATAAAATAATACTTCCGGTCTGACAGAACCGTCTTGCCAAACCAGATCGTTCCTGCCACTGCTGCAATACAAAGAACCGTTATGATCAATTTTTTTCTGCTGATCCGGTTCCTTCTGCGCAGGTCAATATCCTGATCCCTGTTTCTTCCGACCGGACGCAGCAACAGAATATATATGACCGTCGCTAATATAAATATACCATACAAGATCAGATATTGTATACCTTCTCCGGTCACCACTCCATCCTCGATCAGACGCGTCAGATCCGCCTGTGTCATTGTCTTATAAAAGCAGAACATCATGATAACCGTTGTAAGGAGAAGTCCCAGTTTTCGGACAAATGACATTTTTTCCGTTTTTTTCTCCTGTATTGATATCTCGCTTTGAGCGCCGCTTCCTATCCGGTCTTCTTCTGTCTCTACTTCGTCATTTTCCTGTCTGTTCCCGGCATCTGTCCATACAGTTCCGTCATCTATATCGTCATCCGGGTAATCCCATGCACCGGTTTTGCCATATGCATGCAGGATATCCCCAACCGTTACAGCGCCCCGGATTGTTCCTTTTGCTATTCTGGCTGCCGCAGTCGTATAGAATTCATTTCCTGAAAAATAATCGTTTGTTCCCGCAACCGTTGCCACTCTGCCATCAAAGATCAGACAGATCCTGTCAGCCGTTTCTGCGCAGAATTCAATATCATGACTTACCATCACGATCGTATGTCCGGAAGCTTTAAGCTTTTTCATCATATGCGAAAACCGTTTTTTAAATGCTGCATCCATGCCCTTTGTCGGTTCATCCATCAGTATCACATCCGGAGCAGCAAGCAGTACCTTTGCAAGTCCAAGTCTCTGCTGTTCTCCCCCTGACAGATCATATGGATGCTGCGTCAGTACAGATTCCAGCCGACAGAAATGAATACTTTTCCAGATCATTTCCTTCGAAATCTCCTGCTCCGCCACCTCAAACGTCCCATGTCTGCGGATCAGTCCCAGTTCTTCTCCAACTGTATTTGCGGTAAATAACAGCTTGGGATCCTGCGGAAGATATCCGATCCGGAGTTGCTTCTCCCGCCGGATCCTGCCTCTGTCCGGCCGGTAGTTCCCTGCGATCAGGGATAACAATGTTGACTTTCCGCATCCATTTGTACCATTTATGGCAAGGATCTCCTGCCGCTTTACCGACAAGGTAAGTCCGGACAATACCTCTTTCTCCATGGATGGATAATGAAAAAATACATCCTTAATATCGATCACGTTCTCCGCTGTCTGGTTTTTCCCTTGTGTATCCGCCCGCTCTGCCTGTTCCTTTGCTATCGCCTGTTCATGGTCTTCATCATACTGCCGCAGCCATTCTCTGCCCTCTGCAACTGTAACCGGACAGTCTGAAACTCCATAACCAGACAATCCAAATGCTATCCTGCATGCCGCAGGGATCTCGATTGCCGGTGCATTCTGTGCCAACAGCACCACGCCATCTGCAATGCTTCCATCATAGATCACTCTGCCATCTTCCATCAGAATGAACTGGCTGCACATCGGCCAGATTTCCTCCAGTCTGTGTTCTGTCAGGATCACCGTAGTTCCAAGTTCCCGGTTAATACGATACAGGCACTGGAAAAATTCCCTCGCTGCCATTGGATCTAACTGGCTTGCCGGCTCATCTAAGATCACCACCTCCGGCGCCATTGCCATGACTGACGCCAGGTTTACCAACTGCTTCTGTCCGCCGGACAATTCATTTACCTTTTTGTGAAAAATCCCATCCAAACCAAAGAACGAACACATTTCCGCTACCCGCTTCTGAATAAAGGCATTATCATATCCAAGACTTTCCAACCCAAATGCAAGCTCATGCCATACCTTATCCGTTACAAGCTGTGCATCTACATCCTGTACAACAAATCCGATCTGCTCCGTCTGTACACGATCATCTATGTCTCCAAGTTTTTTCCCCTGAAAACAGACAGTTCCTTCCCGTTTTCCACGAGGTGTCAAAACGGATTTCAACTGTCTGAGCAATGTCGTCTTCCCACTTCCGGAACCACCTGCGACAATGACAAAGCTGCCCTTTTCTATGGAAAGGCCGATATCCTTTAATACCGGCTTCAGATAAACATCATCCCTCTCCGATGCAATATCCGGATATGCAAATGTCAGATTATCGATCTCATATAATTTCATCTTTTCTTCCTTTCCCGGATTGCCTGATACAAATGCATCACACATGGCAGGCTTACTAATAACAGATAGCCTGCAAATACCGCAGTTCCCATTCCGTCTGATCCATTTCCTGTTATATCCGGATAATACTGCCAGTCGATCACGCCCCGGATCATTCCTGCTGCAACAAAGCTTCCCGCTGCCAGAATCACGACCAGACAGCAGCCATCACTTTTTCTAAAATGAAATAACGAATATGCTGTCCTGCCTTTTAACCCATATCCCCGGCTCTTCATACTGTCACCTGTTATGACCGCCCGTTCTAACGCCCAGGTTGCTGCCGAAGAGATCACCCGCATACCGGTTCGAAGCCGTTTAAAATATTTCCCAGGCATCACACAGCCTGCCACTTTCTGTGCCTGATATACCTGTCGGATCCTTGCGGTAAATTCCGGCAGGAACTTCAACGTCATAGACAGAACGATCGACAGATACGGTGCCAACCGCCCAAACAGATAGATCATTTTATCAGAAGTCATGATCCTGTTGAAGGATGAGAACCAGCACAGTACTGTCACCAGCATTACAGCAGCCGCTATACCATACAGAATAGATTCGAGCGTCAGCGGATTGCCGGACGGCAGATACCGCAGGATCGTCACCCCCTGATGACTGAATGCCGGATTAATGAGTGCCGTCAATATCACAACCGGCAGCATATAGCGCAGATTCTGATATAGTGCCCGTCTGCCATTCAGGCAGATAGAATATGAGACCGCTCCCAAAAAAGCGATCCCTAAACTAACCGGATGAAGCGACATCATTGCAAATCCGATGACAAATATAAAATATATCAAATTCACGATTGGATGACTGTCTGCAAATGCATCCCTTCTGATCTTCTTCACCTGTTTCTCCTGTCTGTTATTCAAAATATGGATTTCCTACATCTGCTCCAAGGTCACAGGTGTATTTCCATTCAATCTTATCTCCATCCTTCAATACATATTTTGAGCATCCAAATGCCGGGAACTTCCCATTGACACAATACTCCCAACCAGATAATTCTCCGCAGTCAAATTCATACAGATTATGGATTCCCTCAATGTAGTAGCTTCCGTATAATGCAGTAAAGGAATATTCAAGCTGTATACTCTTTTTTTTCGTAATATCCTTTAATACATCAAATACGGTCTGTCCCTTTTTAAATTCTACCTCGACTTCCTTCAGGATCCAGCCATCGGCAGGTACACAGGACTGCTTGCTCTTATCTAACATATTCCAGTTTTTCAGAATATTATCGCAGTTAATCGATATCGTGCAAGTATATGTCTGCTCCTCGGTCGGCTTCTGCTCTGTCGTTTCCGGTTCTTCCGTTGTTGCAGGCTTCTCCGGTTTCTGATGCGCCGGCCGTTCCGTCGTTGGAGCTTCTGTCGTATTCTGCCCCGGTTCTTCTTCCGTCGTTGGCTGTTCCGTTGTTTTCGGTTCTTTTGTTTCAGTCGTTTGTTCCGTCGTTGGCTGTTCGGTCAGAACCTCTGTCGTCCCTGAGGAGCCTTGTCCATCCGGACCATATGGATCCTGTCCATCTTCTGTTGCCACTCCTTCTGATGTCTCATCTGTACGGTCTGTATCCTGACTATCAGCGTCCTGACCGTCTGTTGTTTCCGATTCCGTCATCGATGACCTTCCGGTTTTCTCCTGACCGGTTTCAGTTTCTGCCAGTTCGGTCGAATTCCGGAATTCCGTATGCTGCTTTCCAAATCCGGAAAAGCCTCTGGAACCCGGTGCATTTCCACCATACCAGAATGCCACGGTAAGGATCAGCACCACCGCCAGAATACCAATTATTTTTTTTATATTTTTTTTAATAAACTTCATATGCTACTGCTTTCTGTCATACGGTATTTATTGTACCTGTAATTTCTGCTTTCCGGGCATCTGCATGTTTATTCATCTTCTACGATCCCGATCATGCCCGGATATTTACGGTCTTGCTCCAACTGCTGTAATACTTCTTTTTATTCACCGTTTTACAGCTCCGGATCCGTATATAGTATTTCTTTCCGGCTTTTAATCCGGTTATAGTCTTTTTCACGGTTCCGGCTTTTTTTATCGCGATCGTCTTTGCCCCCTGCATGGATGCTTTCGTTCCATACATGATCTGGTAACTGTTCGCCTTCGTATTCTTCTTCCAGGAACACTTCAGTCTGCCTTTTCCTGTCTTTTTCACTTTCAGGGCCGGCTGTTTCACCCGGTATATTGTGTGTATGGAACTGTATGCTCCATATACACCATCCGCATACGCCCGTATCTTATATGCGTATTTGCTTCCATTTGTAACTTTAGTATCTGTAAAGGAACATCCATTTGCCGCCTTTACCGACTTATATTTCTTCCAGGAGCCATTTCCCGCTTTACGATATATGATATATTTCTCTGCGCCTGTCGTCTTTTTCCATTTCTGCCGGATTCCGGTTTCTGTATTTGTCACCGAAGAAATCACCGTTGCCGTCGGTGCGATCGTGATCGTTCTGCTTACGCTTCCGGTATAATCACCCTTACCTTTTACTACGACCGTTGCCTTGCCTGGTATTTTATTGTTCTTATATGTAACTGTATAATCTGTGTCTTTTTTTAAAGTGATCGTTGTTCCATCCAGCTTTTTACAGGTAACAGTCACTGCAGGTCTGATCGTCTTTCCGGTATATGTGTATGCGGTCTTTGAAATGGTTACGCTGCAATCTGCCAGCTCCATAACACATGCTTTATCCGCATCTGTCATATCATATAAGGTTGCTTTTTTATTCCGGAACCTCTGATACGCTACCAATGCGTAAAACGACTGCTCGGTCGCCATCTGATTGCCGGATTTTTCCGTGTCTACATGTTTAAACATACCGGTTGATGGTATATAAAAATACAACAGACCATCCAGCACAGACTTTCCATTTTTTACAAAACGACTGTCCGTTCTTCCATCAATTCCAAGACTGGATAAAGCCACCAGCACCTGTGCCGTGCTTTCTGCATTCTCACTTCCATATGAGCTGTATGCCCCGGAGGTTTTCTGCATATCTGAGAGAACTTGTATGTTCCGGTCCACTGCTTCCCTGATCTGCTTCTGAAGCTCTGTTCCAACAGTTATCCGTCCGGTATAATATGGTGCAAATGCCTGCAATGCCATTGCTGTCACATCCGGATCTGCCCCCTGTGAATCACTTTTCGTCAGATTAAATCCACCATCTGTAAGCTCACTGCTTAATATATAAGATAACAATTTTTCTCTGGATACCTGGGCTGTTGTTTTACCCGATGAGATCTGCGGTATCTCATAATTACCGGAATCCAGCGCAATCAACGCCCAGATTGGTCCATTTAAGCCCTGTTTTTTTACATATGTCATATCCGACAAAGCTGCTGTCAGATCATACCCTTCTACGTTTGACGCATCTATCCCCATAGCAGTCAGTGCAAGAATGGCTCTGGAATTTTCCGTTCCCTTTCTGCTGTCGAGCTTCAATGGCACAGTCTTTGCACTTCCGCCTGTAGTTGTTCCATCAGCAGATGCCTGTGCTTCTCCGGCTACCTGTAATACCCGTACCAGATTCTCATAATAGGCACGATACCACAATACATTCTTCCGTCCATAACGGCTTTCTCCGATCACAGCCCACTCGCCACCGATTGAAGCATTTGCAGGACCATACCAGTCTACGACGGAAGTTCCGCCTGTTTCATCTGCCACTTCCACCTTATAGGTTGTCAGCTTTTTCTCGATTGCAACAGACGTTTCCTTCAAAGCCGCCTTATAATCAATAGAAGTATCCGAAGCTGCCTCTACCTGGCTAAGCCCCGCGATCACACCTGTGCCTGCCTGTTTGCCAGTTCCGTCAAATGCTCCATTCACAGCAACCTGTCCAAACAAGGAAACAGCCATCACCATTACCAACATATAACTAACAATTTTCGTCCAACGCGATCTATACATTTTCTCTCTGTTTTCTTTTATCTTTCTCATTCTAACCTCATATCATTTCAAAATACATCATGCCCTGCAGCCATGATCTTCATAATCTTTCTTAACAAGTTTTCCTAACAAGCTCATCCATAATGCTCATACATAATACCTGATTCCTCATGGAAATCCCTTATATCAAGCCTATACTAGCAATTATAAAACAATGTGTCAACAGCGAGGATCTGGCAGGGGAACTTGGCAATTCTATAAAACCCACACCATGTCCAGATATTTCTTTATGCAGAGCACTTTCGTTCTATTTTCACGTAATGGTACTAGATTCACCGCTAGGCGGTTCATCAAGAACCAACGTGAAAAAAGGTCTGCCAAAAGAAATATCTGGACATGGTGAGGATGCTTTACAGTATTGCCCAGCAATCCACTATATAAAATTACACAATATAACAAAAGAGGATAGTCAATATCCATTTTACAGACCTTGTCTCACGTCGGTCCTTAATGAACCGCCCCTGCGGTGAATTTAGTACCGTTACGTGAGACACGAACGCAAGTGTGCTGTAAAATGGATATTGACTATCCCCTTGTTATATTGTGTAATTTACGCATTCTCTTCAGCCTGCTGCTTCATGAGCTCCTTGAAGAACGCATCCTTCTCCGGATAACGTTTCCGCATGAACACCGGCTTATTGTTCTCATCCAGCAGACAATGACAGGATGTGCCGACGCACCGAAGCTCTCCAGTCTTCTTGTCATGTACTTCATAGGAAAATCCAATACGGATGCCTGTGTACTCTGCAAGCTTTACATAGATCACAATGTTGTCTCCATATCTGGACATGGTTTTGTATTCCGCAGATACCGACAATACCGGAATAATGATATTGTCGTCCTCGATGGTCTTGTAATCCCATCCAATCTGCTTCATCCAGTCCAGTCTCGCTTCCTCAAACCATCTGATATAGTTAGAATGATGAACAATTCCCATTCTGTCAGTTTCATAGTAATAAACCATACGCTCATATGGCTTAATTTCCATATCTATCATTTGAACATCTCCATTTCCTGCCTGCTTCTCACAGGCTATGTCATTTCATCTGCCTGTAATCTATCCCAGCAGATAATCGTCCAGACTTATTTCCAGTCTTTCTCTTTGATCTCTACACGTCTTACCTTACCACTGATCGTCTTTGGCATCTCATCGACAAATTCGATCACACGAGGACGTTTGTAGCTCGCCATGTTCTCCTTGAAATAACGCTTCAGCTCTTTCTTCAGGTTATCATCGCCAACCGTTCCTTCTGTCAGAACGATCGTTGCCTTGATCGCCTGTCCTCTGGTTCCATCCGGTATAGCTGTAACTGCACATTCCAGAACATATGGGATCTTCATAATCTCATTTTCAATCTCAAAAGGTCCAACACGGTATCCGGCAACCTTGATGATATCATCCACACGGCCTACGAACCAGAAATATCCATCCTTGTCCATATATGCGGTATCACCCATGTGGTAATAACCGTCGTGCTTAACTTCTTTTGTCATTTTCTCATCATTATTATAAGTAGAGAACAGACCATATGGTTCGCCATCTGCAATCTTAATAACGATCTCACCGGTCTCATCTACATCAGCAAGTGTTCCGTCCGGTCTCATAATGTGAACATCATAGAGTGGGCTTGCCTTACCCATGGAACCCGGTCTCGGTGTTGTATTTTTCAGATTTCCTATTGCAAGTGTAGTCTCTGTCTGACCAAAGCCTTCAAAGATCGTAAATCCTGTCATCTCTTTGAATTTATAGAATACTTCCGGATTCAGGGCTTCTCCTGCGGTTGTGCAGTAAGTCAGTGCGGAAAGGTCGTATTTGCTCAGATCCATCTTAACAAGGATTCTGTAAAGGGTTGGTGGCGCACAGAAGGTTGTGATCTTGTACTGTTCTACAAGCTTCATGATATTGTCTGCACTGAATACATCAAAGTCATAAACGAAAATACAGGTCTCGCATAACCACTGACCATAGAGCTTGCCCCAGAGAGCCTTACCCCAGCCGGTATCGGATACTGTAAAATGAATACCATCCGTCTTTACGTTATGCCAATATCTTGCTGTAATATAATGTCCAAGTGCATACAGATGATTATGTGCAACCATCTTTGGATGCTTGGTTGTTCCTGACGTGAACATGATGATCATGGTATCATGTGCATAGACTGTATCTTCACCTGTCGGACGTGCAAATTCTTTGCTGAATGAAAGGATATCTTTATCAAATGGATGGAAATGCTCTCTCTCACCATTTACGATAACCTTGATCACCTTATCATCCGGATCGATGGCTGCCATTGCATCCGGAATCTTGTCATCAGCTGTACATACAACAGCCTTTACATTTGCAGCTTCAATTCTGTATCTGTAATCTTCTACCTTTAAGATATTGGTTGCAGGAATTGCTACAGCTCCAATCTTGTGAAGTGCAAGGATCGTAAACCAGAACTGATAATGACGCTTTAATACCAGCAGCACTCTGTCGCCCTTCTTGATACCAAGGCTCTTATAATAATTTGCTGCCATATTGGAATACTCTTTGATCTCTTTAAATGTAAACTTCTTTTCTTCCTTATCTCTGGACACATAGATCAACGCTGTCTTATCCGGTGTCTTTTCTGCTAATGCATCCACTACATCAAATGCAAAATTAAAGGTCTCATCATTTGTAAATTCAATCTTGCTTAATACACCATTCTCATCAAATGCTGTCTTGACAAACTTTCCGGCAATTCCTTCTTCCGGTTTTAACTCTGTTATCATACTGTCTGTTCCTCCGTAAAATAATGATCTATATAATGAAAAATATGTTTCCTTTTTTCACGTTTTTGCAACTTCGTTCTCGGTTTTTCCAGACTTTATTCCAAGTTTTTCGTTAACTTCAAACGTAGTTTTAAAAACTACTTTACCTATAGTACCATATTTCACTTATCTGTCAACAGTTTTTTGCTTTCAATTTCTTTGTAGTTTTTTATTTACAAAAAACAGGAAATAGCATCACCTGTTATTTCGCAAGTCGTTTGCACTCTATTCCAACGCAACGGTGCTAAGCTCTTCGCCTTTGGCGATTCGCTAAGAACCGGCGTTGAAAAAGGCTTGCTACATAACAGGTGATGCCATTTCCCGTTTCTGTAAAAATACTAGAAATACCGCAAATAAATGCAGACCATTGAGATCAGAATAACGATAACGGATGCCGGAGCCGATACCTTACAATATTTGCCCCAAGAGATCGGATGACCTTCTTTTGCCGCGATCGACATTCCGACAACATTTGCCGATGCCCCGATCGGAGTCGCACTTCCACCAATATCTGTACCCATTGCCAGTGTCCATGCAAGAACCGAGAGATCCACACCTGTCGATGCTGCCAGAGTCTTGATAACCGGGATCATGGTTGCGGCAAATGGAATATTATCTACAAATGCACTTGCGATCGCGGATACTCAGATAATAATGGCTATCATTACCTTGGCATTTCCATGGCTTACCTTCCCGATAAATCCGGCTGCCAGTTCCAGAATACCGGTCTGCTCCAGACCGCCGACTACAACAAACAGACCAATAAAGAAAAGGATCGTCTTATAATCTACATTTTTTAAAATATATCCGATATTCTTTCCTGATGTCAGAAGAACCAGTATTGCTATAAACAGACCGATAAATGCAACTGTCAGTCCGGTCTGTGCATGTGTGATAAGTAAGGCAACCGCACATAAAAAGATCACACAGCTAATGGCAAATGCCCGTTTATCCGTGATCGCAGATACCGGTGATGGATGATCTTTCTCCGAAGTCTGTGACGCCGAAGATGCAGTGAGTTCTTTCCTGAAACAAAAATAAAAGTAAAAAATAATAACCACCAGTGAAAGTACCGCCATCAGGCCGGTATTTGTAATAAAATCGGAGAACGAATACCGAAGGGATGTTCCGACAATGATATTTGGAGGATCACCACACATTGTTGCCGATCCACCCAGATTTGCGCAGAAGATCTCAGACAGGATCAGCGGAATCGGATCAAAGTCCAGCAGCTGCGCCAGTTCCACCGTAACTGCTGCTAAGAACAGGATAACCGTGATACTGTCAATGAACATAGCAAGGACAAATGACATGATCATGAATGTAATAAATATCGGAATGACCCTATACCGAACGGCTTTCGCGATCGTCATACATAGCCAGCGAAAAAAACCCGCCTTTGCCATACCTTCTACCATAACCATCATTCCCGCAAGAAAGATAATCGTGGCCCAGTTGATACCACCCGTACTCTCGGATGAGGCTCCTGCCTCATACCAGAACGAAAGTGTAAAAATGTTTCTGATATTTAATGTTTCAAGTATCGCATCCATGCTGTGCATTGCTACACCAAATACCAGAACAAGTGTTGCCAGTCCACATACCAATGTGATAACATGACGCTCAATTTTTTCGGATATGATCAATCCGAACATAACTACAAAAATGGCAAGTGCCAAAATCTGTGCTACCATGCGTGTAACCTCCATCGAAAAAAATGCCGCCGGGCTTATTTTATGTTTCGTCTGGCGGCATTTAATTTTCTTACTTTCTGCTTTATTTTCTTTTGTTGTTAATAGTTTCTGCTTTTCCCTGTAATATCAGAAGTCCCCACATCCGATATTACAATTACCTTCTTATATCTAACGGATCATATCAACCGTTTCTGCATTCTGTTTGTCCAGATTGTCCTTGATCAATATATCCGATGATTTTGCAAGTGCTGCATTTCTGTCACGCATTGCAAGATTTGGATCCCGGTGTCTCGATGGACCGCCGACACAGCCACCTTCACATACCATACCTTCGATGAAGTCTTCCGGAAGTCTTCCGACCTTCATCAGCGTCAATGCTTTCTTGCATTCGGTTATGCCACTGCATTTGCATACAGATACATCACCGGTACAGCCAAGTTCTTTCATACTTTCAAGAACTGCTGCGGTTACACCACCTGCATTTGCAAATTTCTTACCATAGATACTGCCCTGATCATCCGTATCTTCTTCCGGCTCCAGCTTTACACCCTTTGCACGAAGCATCGCACGGATCTCACCATAAGTCAGTGCATAATCTGCAGTATCCTTCTCTCCTGACATGGATTCCGCTTTCTTCGCGATACACGGTCCAATGAATACAGTAACTGCACCCGGAAATTTTTCCTTTATATAACGGGATGCTGCACACATCGGTGATACTGTCTCTGAGATCGCATCCTTTAATGTCGGGAAATGCTTCTCAATATAGTTCTTAAATGCCGGACAGCAGGAGGTTGTCTTCTTCTCCCCCTTCTCCTTGGCTTCGATCCATTCCTTCGCCTCATTCATGGCAGTCATGTCCGCTCCAAGTGATACATCTACAACATCATAAAAACCAATCTTCTTTAAAGCGGTTCTCCAGCTTGCCATCGTAATATCTGCACCAAACTGGCCGATCGTTGCAGGTGCAAGCATAGCAAACACCTTAATATCTGAACGCATCTTCTTAATGATATCCACGATAAATGTCTTAGAACCGATCGCGCCAAACGGGCATTTATGAACACAGGAACCACACTGTATGCATTTGTCCTGATTGATCACGGCAATACCGGTACCATTATCGGCCACCGAGATTGCATCCACAGGGCAGCTCTTCATGCAAGGTCGTACCAGATCTGCGATCGCATTATAAGGACAGGCTTTTGCACACTGCCCACACTCTTTACATTTAGATGGATCAATATAGGACTTATCCCGCCCCATGCTGATCGCTCCAAACCGGCAGGCTGCCTGACAGGCTTTACCCATACACTTCTGACAGTTATCTGTTACTACATATCGGGAGATCGGACATCCTTCACAGGCAGAATTAATGACCTGTACGATATTTCCATCATCTTCAGCACCCGGTGCTTTACCTTCCGCAAGCCGGATCCTCTGTCTGATAACCTCTCGTTCCCGGTAGATACAACATCGAAATGCCGGCTGCGGTCCCGGAACCATCTTATAAGGAAGACTGTCTCTTTCTTCCTCCAATCGTCCGGCATACGCAAGCTTGGCAACTTCATACAATACTTCATGTTTTACTTTTAAAAGCGTCGCATCGTTTGTTATCATTTTTTCTCATTCTCCGTATTCTATCTTCCGTATACGCAGTTCTTTCTGCGCATATTTTCTATTATTATGACTTTTTTCTCAACTAATTCTTCCTATTAATGTATACCACATTTTTACCACAAAAGGAAGCGATTTTGTCCAGTATTCCATATATAACCAAAATACAAAGAATGACTGTAACGGCATACGTGATCAGATATGGAACATAGCCATGCCGCAGATAAACAGACAGAAATGGAGAACCATTGGACGGATAACAGAGGAACATAAAATTGCAGCCCCAGATTCTGTTTATAACATAGACAGAGGGAACAACTGTAAACAAGAACAAAAAGATCTGCCAGATCCTTTTTATAGAAGGTTTGTATCTTCCGGATGTCAGAACAAGCACAGGAATGAGCACTAAAAGTCCATGTATCAGAAAAGAATTGATGTGCATGTAATTAAATAACGGATATCTGGTCCAGTCCGGAAATAACAATGCCGCCATTGCACCGGGCATACTGATCACGCACATAACTTCGCCCAGAAATTTCCGGTGGAAAAATGCAAATCCCAGTTCCACAAAAATCGCCAGTCCGCACATCTCAAACGGAAGATATGATATCCCCATCTCCCCGATCCATATCAAATAAAAATCCTTACCTAATTCCAGACACAGACATATCCCCGTCAGTATTTTCAGGATCCTGTCCTGAACAGCAGCATCTGCCTTTCTATAATAATAACCGGTCACTATACATACAAATATAATTCCAACCAGCCAGCAAATATGAATCCATCCAAATAATCGAAAACCACCATCTTGCGGCAGTTCATCCCAATATCGAAAAAAATCTCCAAACATACCCTTATCATCTCCATAAATAATGCTTTTCATCCGATAATAAAAAGAAAAGAGCCACCAAAATGGTGGCTCCAAATGAGGGGGGAAAGGATTCAAATATATGAAAAGCTTTCGTATTGTATGTTACAGTATATATGTGAACATTTCATGAACGATATGTGAACTATTTATGTTTTCCATGTCAAAAAAAACGACAAATTTCTGTTAATAATCACGGAAATCTGCCTATATTTGACATGATACCGTATAATTTTCTATTTTTCGTTTTCATTTTGTCCGCATCGCACACTAAATTCTGAACTTTTCAATTTTTATGAAAAAATAATCCACTCCTTTTTTATCTATGCTATAATACTCACAAATATTCTTTTCAGGAAGGCGAAACATCATGTATAAAATTGATTTTAATCATCCAATAAATGTACATTTTATGGGAATCGGTGGTATCAGCATGAGCGGACTTGCCGAAATTCTTATTAAAGAGGGTTTTAAAGTCACCGGTTCCGATATGAAAGCATCCCATATGACAGATAAACTTTCTGACATGGGTGCTCTGATCAATATCGGACAAACCGCAAGCAATATTACAGATCAGATTGACCTTGTCGTATATACAGCAGCCATCCATCCGGATAATGAAGAATTTCAGGCTGCAAAATCCAAAAATATCCCTATGCTGACAAGAGCACAGCTCTTAGGTCAGATCATGGAGAATTACAAATACTCCATCGCGGTCAGCGGTACTCATGGTAAGACAACCACAACTGCCATGCTTTCTTATATTATGTTAGAGGCCGACGTTGACCCGACAATTTCCGTTGGCGGAATCATCGATGATATCGGTGGAAATATCCGTGTAGGTTCTTCTGATTACTTTGTAACAGAAGCCTGCGAGTATACAAACAGCTTCCACGCATTCAAACCATACATCAGCATTATCTTAAATGTTGATGCGGATCATCTGGATTTCTTCAGCGGCATTGAAGAGATCGCGGAGTCATTCCACACATTTGCAACAAAGACTCCTGAAAACGGAAAAGTCATTGTAAATGGTGATATGCAGTATTTTGATACCGTAACAAGAGATCTGAAGTGCCAGGTTATTACTTTCGGTGAAGATCCAAAGAACCATTACAGCGCTGCAAATATCCGCTTTGATGAATTTGGCCGTCCAACTTATACCCTTGTGATCGACGGAAAGGAGATCACCGACATCACACTTCATGTATTTGGAAAGCATAACGTATACAATTCCTTATCTGCTATTGCTGCCGCAACAGAGCTTGGCATCGAAATCGATGCGATCAAAGCAGGTCTGCTGCATTGTAAGGGTGCAGAGCGGAGATTCGAGTATAAAGGAACGATCCTCGACAATGTAAAGGTCATGGATGACTATGCACATCATCCAACTGAGATTGCTGCAACCCTCGCCGCTGCAAAGAATACAGACTACCATGAATTATGGTGTGTATTCCAGCCTCATACCTACAGCAGAACATATGCCCTTTTCGATGACTTTGCAAAGGTCTTAAGTGTCTGTGACCATGTTATCGTTGCTGATATCTATGCGGCCAGAGAGAAAGACACAGGTCTGGTATCCTCGAAGCAGCTCGCCGAAAAGATTGCTTCTTATGGAACCGATGCGTTCTATCTGCCATCCTTTATGGACATCGAAAATTATTTATTGAAAAATTGCAAAAAAAATGATTTGTTGATAACTATGGGTGCCGGAAATGTCGATTCTATCGGAAATGAGCTGATAAAAAAATAATTATCCACATTATCCACAGAGCTGTGTGAAGGAGTTTTCCTCATACAGCTCTTTTCATTTGTTTACATAAAATTTACTTTCTTTTTTCACAAATGCCCTGTTTTAGCACCTGTTCCCGATGTGTTAGTAACAAATAATTTTTTTATCCAAAACTTCTCCACATTATCCACAAAATCAACATCCCTGTCCATTTTTCCAACCGACTATTTGTTCTATTTGCAATTTAAAAAACACATGCTATAATGTGAGCACTTCTTGACCAGAGAAGGTTTGGAGACATCCAAAAGTTATGAAAGGCGGGAAAAGTTACCATGAGTTACATTACAATTTCAACAGAAGCAAAGGAAACATTTTCCCTGGTATCGAATCATTTTATTGATTATTATATGACCGAAGCAAATGGCGAATTTGTCAAGGTCTATCTATATCTTATCCGACTGTTGTCCTCAAAAGCACCGATCTCGGTAGCTGATATTGCAGATCATTTCAACCTCACAGAGAAGGATATCTGCCGTGCGATCCGGTACTGGATCAGCGAGGACGTATTACGTCTGGATTACGATGCATCCGGCCAGCTTACAGGTATTACCCTTCTTCCTTTGCATGAAAAAACAAAGGAAGAGGCAGACACCTCCCTGTCGCTCGACAGCATCTCTTTATTAAAGTTTCCGGAAAAGAAAAAGAAGCCTGCTGTTCCAGCAGCAAGCAAACCGGTACATACCAAGAATACCATATCAGGACCGGAACCGGTTCAGAAACCGTCGTCTGTATTTCCGGAGAAACAGCCTTACTCTGCCGCCCTTGCAGCAAAGGCAAAGGAAGATGATGCATTTGCCGACGTGATATTTGAAGCAGAAACCTATTTCAGAAAAGAATTATCGGTGAATGATATCGAGATCCTGATCTATATTCACGATCAGTTAGGCTTCTCCACCGAGATCATGGAATATCTGATCGAATACTGTGTCAGCATTGAGAAACCGGATCTCCGTTATGCAGAGGGCATTGCCAAAAACTGGTATCAGGCCGGCATCCACACACTGGAGGAAGCAAAGGAAGCTGCTGAAAATGGCAACCCATTGTACCGTGCAGTCTTTAAGGCACTTGGTATCAACCGGAAAGCTCCAACCACAGGAGAAGTCGCATGGATGGATTCCTGGAATAAGGAAATGGGCTTTGAACTGCCGGTCATCATTGAAGCCTGCAACCGTGGAATTGCACAGCATCCTCACGATGTAACATTTGCCTATATCAACGGTATCCTGAAAAAATGGCAGCAACAGGGTGTCAAAACAGTCGATGATATTGCCAAGGCAAGCACAGAATATCACGAAGCAAAAAAACGAAATACATCACAAAAATCAAGTCAGTACAATGCTAAACCGAATGCTTTCAATTCATTCCAGCAAAAAGACATGTCGGCTGAGCTTGATGAAATGGAGCAGTTGTTCCTAGATGAGATAAATTCTCACTAAATAAGGATTATGTGTAATTATGAAAAATATAGATTATGATAGTATATTGTCAGGCTTTCAACGGAAGCGTCTTGAAAATGAAATTCTGGCAGACAATAGAAAAGCTGAAATATATGAAAAGATTCCTGAGATAAAAAAGATCGATCAGGAGATCGCTTCCTCTTCTATTCAGGCAGCAAGAAACAGAATACGAAAACTGCCTGTTAATATGGAAGACATCAACCAGAATAATCGGGAACTGGCAGCTTATAAAAAAGCTCTTTTAAAAGAACACGGATATCCGGAAGATTATCTGGAACCGATCTATGAATGTCCGCTCTGTCACGACACCGGCTATCAGGGAAGCCATCCCTGCAAATGTATGACACAGAAGGTGATCGACGAGCTGTACAACCAGTCCACAATCCGTGAGATCCTGGAGAGAGAGAATTTCTCTACTTTTTCCCTGAACTACTACAGCCGGGAGAATGATGGCACGCATAAGCATACGCCATACGAGAATGCCTCAAACACTCTGGCAGCTTGCAAAGATTATGTGGAGCATTTTGACGAATCCCACTCCGGTATTCTAATCTATGGAGAAACAGGACTTGGGAAAACCTTCCTGTCCAACTGTATTGCAAAGGCTTTGTTAGACAAAGGACACACAGTTCTTTATCTGACTTCAATAAATTTATTTGAAAATATTTTATCAGGCATTATAATGGGTAATGTGCGTGAAAAAGAAAAGATGATGTTATATGATTATATCTATAACTGTGAACTGCTGATCATTGACGATCTCGGCACCGAGGTTCCGAATACTTTCGTTAATTCCCAGTTATTTGAGATCATTAACATGCGCAACAACAGATCCCTTGCTACTCTGATCTCAACCAATCTGAGTATGCGGGAGCTTTCTGACCGGTATACGGAACGTATCATGTCCCGTATCATTGGTGACTTTAAGGTATTTCCATTATATGGAACAAATATCCGCTACACCAAACGAAAAGACCGGATCCAGAATAAAACTTCTAACTGATGGCATTGCAGTCTTCTGCATTTGCATATATACTATCAATGATACTAACAATATAAGGTATCGAATCATTACACTATAAGATTATGGAGGATATTTATCATGCCAGACGATAGCAAATTAGAAACCATACCCGTGGGCAGTCTCGGAATTGTCGCTCACAAAAGTTGTACAGGCCTTGGTGAAAAGGTTGATCATTATCTCGTAAAATGGAGAGCTAACAGAGACAATGTACACAAAGACAACATTGTTTTCCACGGATATGAAGCTGATACTTACCTGATCAGTGCCGATTGTCCACGTTTCGGCTCCGGTGAGGCAAAGGGTATTCTGAATGAATCCGTTCGTGGTAAAGATATCTATATTATGGTTGATGTCGGAAACTATAGCTGTACTTATACAATGGCAGGCCAGCCACAGCGTATGTCTCCGGATGACCATTATGCAGATTTGAAACGACTGATCGCCGCTATGACTGATAAACCAAAAAAGATCACAGTAATTATGCCATTCCTTTATGAAAGCCGCCAGCACAAGCGTTCTTCCAGAGAATCTCTTGACTGTGCCGTTATGCTTCAGGAATTAAAGTCTTATGGTGTTGACAATATTGTGACATTTGACGCACACGATCCTCGTGTCGTAAATGCCATCCCTAAGAGCGGATTTGAAAATGTACGTCCAACCTACCAGTTCATCAAGACTCTGCTCCGTACCACACCGGATCTTGAAATTGACAACAACCATATGATGGTCATTTCTCCGGATGAGGGTGCTATGCACAGAGCAATCTACTTTGCGAACCTGTTAGGTGTCGATGTCGGAATGTTCTACAAGCGTCGTGACTATTCACGCGTTGTTGATGGAAGAAATCCGATCGTTGCTCATGAATTCCTTGGTGATTCTGTTGAGGGCAAGGATGTTATCATCATCGATGATATGATTGCTTCCGGTGAAAGCATGATCGATGTTGCAAGACAGTTAAAGCAGAGAAAAGCAAAACGTGTTTACTGTATCGCTACCTTCGGTCTCTTTACAAAGGGTCTTGAAGTATTCGATAAGTGCCACGAAGAAGGTCTGATCGAAAAGGTCATCACAACCAACCTGACCTACCAGATGCCTGACCTATTCAAAAAGGACTGGTACGAATCAGCCGATATGAGCAAGTACATCGCTCTGATCATTGATCACTTAAATCACGATGCTTCTATCAGCGAGCTGTTAGATCCTGCTGAGCGGATCAACGCACGTATCGCTGAGTACAAAGAAAAACATACCATCTCTGATAACTATGAGATGTAATTAAGTATAACTAAAAAACCCCGCCTGCATCCAGCTCTATCGTAGGTAGGGGTTTTTTACATTTATTCTGCTATTCATTTATAATTCTACATAATTATATTCCATAGAGAGATCATCCAGCATATCTCCAATGGCATTGTTTGAAGTAAAGATTATGACCTGATCAGTATCAATGCGGCTCATACAGTAGAGTGCATTTTTCAGGCGGTGTTCATCATAGGCTGTAAAGATATCGTCTACAATGATCGGCATACGGTCTTTGCAGAGAAGCCCTGCGATGCACAGCCGGACAGCCAGATAGATCTGTTCAATCGTTCCGCTGCTTAGGAACTCGATCGGCATATAATGATCGTCGTCAAATACCGAAATATGCATATTCTCATCCAACTTCACATCGTTATATTTGCCATCTGTAATGATACTGACGATCTCCGAAATATTCTCATTTAAACGGCCACCGAAATCATTATAAATATCCACCGATATATCATTGATAGTCTGGATCGCAAGGTCGATCGCCTTCTGTTCCTTCTCCATCACCTCAAACCGTTTCTGAAGCTCATCCCGTTTGCCCTTTAATTCATAATAGGAATCCCGCTTTGCTACGGCATCATGCTCTTTGAACTTCAACAGCTCTAATTTTGCATCATGTGCTTCCTGAAAATTCCGGTCGATCTCAATCCGGACTGTTCTGGATTCTGTAGCACGTCCAAGCTCATAGATCATCTGGTCAAATTCTGCCTCATCCGGTACTGCATCCGCTCCATCAAAGAAGCCCTTCCGGAATAATCCGTCAATGATCGTAACAGCCACAAATGCGATCGTACAGATTGTAAATAACTGCTGGATGGCTTTCTGGAAATTCAGCAAGTGAACCGCCAGCATAACTGCGGCAACAACCAGAATACCAGTCAGCATTATAATAAATATATTGTCAGTCAGCTTTTTCTGTGTCTTCGGACGGAACTCCTCGTCATCATCCAGCGCTTCCACATCAAGGAAGATATGACTTCTGGTACGATCTTCGTCTTCATCCGGAATTGCTGCATCCTTCTCGTTTACAAGCTGTCTTGCCTCCCGTTTCAACCGCGCGATCTCCATATTATAAGCATCCAGCTCTTCCCGGCGTTCTTCCCGGATTGCTTCCAGATCTCCGTCTACATCTCCAAGCGCATCCATCTGTTCATTTAACTGATCGATCTCTGCTGCCAGCTTTTTATTTTCAAAATTCCGGCGTTCATTTTTCAGATACCGGACCGCTTCTGTCTTATCAATATCGGCATTCCGGGTTGTGGTCAGATTTACCACATAATTTCCAAGATCCTCTGCCAGTTCCTTCCCCGGTGCAGCACCATGTTCTCCGATACAAAGGGTATTCGTATAGGTGCTTTTATCTACATCAAACAGGATACCTTTATAAGAATTCTGATTCTTAAGCTGTACTTCTTTTCCTGTTTCAATCTCTGTCAAGGTTGCATTTTTATTTGTTCGAAGGAAATTCCGCTCCAGAAGATAGCTTTTGTCATCTGTTACAGCGTATGCCTTTCCGGAATAACCACCGCCGTTTACCGGTTTGCGAAGCTCATAATTATCCAGCCTTGCTCCGATCCCTCTGGTCTTATCGATTCCATACAGCATGCCAACAATAAATTCTTTCACCGTTGTCTTACCGGATTCATTTGCACCGTAGATCAGATTCAAGCCCTTTTTCAGCCGGATCTCTTTATTATTAAATTTTCCAAATTCCTTTAATAACAGCTTATTTATATACATGATCACTTATCTCCAGTTGCAAGTATTGCTTCTACCCCATACTTTAATGCATGTTTGCTGATCTCGTCCTCTGCATCCGCGAATCGTTCAATAAACTTTCCAAGCAGATTATCTTCATTATCCAGATGAAGCTTGTCCAGATCGTACTCACACAATGTATTATCCACGATCTCATAGATACGGTAGTTCCTCATCAGACCTGAAAAATCCGGTTTTAATCCATTTGCCATATGTCCGGACAGAATAATACGGTAAATATTCTGTGTCCCCATATTTTCCATCTGCTTCGCAAGGACATCCAGAATCTTCGCCTCGCTGTATTCCGGTTTCACAGCAAGCCCCAGATTAATATAACTTCGACAGTTAAATGGCTCCCAGCGTATCTTTGTCTCGCCATCCTTGATCTGTCCATAGATAAAGCCATGTCTGCCGGTCTCTGTCCGGTCCAGCGGCTCCAACGAACCCGGATATGCCATCTTATTCTTCACGATATGCTTTGGTTTGTGGATATGTCCGAGTGCGCAGTAGTCAAATCCTGCCTCTGCCATTTGCCGGAAATTGATTGGAATATGCTTCTCATCTCCACCATGTGCCAGCAGAATATTGACCGCATCCTCCATCTGCGGCATGATATCCGCATAGACATCTTCTGTATATTCCACCTGTCCAAAACTGAATCCTGTCACACAGACATTGATATCGTCCAGATATGCATTACTGAATGTGTCTGCCGGCATCAGCACTGTGTTCGATGTAAATTCATAACTCTCTGCCGGTGATCCTTTACTGATATAATCATGATTTCCTGCGATCATGATCGTTCTTGTATTTGTGAGCTTTGACAACTTATAATCCAGACTCTTCAGATCCTGCAGGGATGGCTGTGCATGGAACAGATCTCCCGCGATCAGCAGCAGGTCTACTTTTCGCTCTTCTGCCACAGCCAAAAGGCGGTCAAATGTTGATTCGATCTCGTCTGCCCGCTCTTTGCTCCAGCTTTTATCTTTATCAGGAACGGCGCCCAGATGGACGTCCGCTATATGAATAAATCTCATAGGATAACCCCTTTTCTGTTTCTCAGCCAGAAAAGTCTCTGGCAACTCACCCTTGATTATACCCCACCTGCCCCTATATCGCAATTAAAAAGATTGGCAAACATGGATATTCCGGTCGCTGCGCTATTTGGCATAGGGCGCTAACACATTTCGATTTCTATTCGATTCGCACGCCTGAGCGGAGCACTTAGCGAAGGTGAGTCAAAGACGAGACCTGAGGTTAGTGCGTGCCATGTAAGTTACCTTAGCGAAGACAAACCAAAGGTGCAGTCTGAGATTAGTAGAACTTACTATCAGCTAGTGCAAATCTCATTACGAAATCTACATTAATGTTAGTCGTCCTATGCCAAATTACACAGCAGCCGGAATATCCCAAACTACGAGTCTTTTTAATTTGCGATATAAAAGCAGGTGCGGTATACTTTGGCTATATTTTAAGTTGATTTAAGTTATAGCTGTTATTTTATAGATAGAAACTTTTTTACAATAAGCAATTATTGGGCTGCATTTTCGTAGCACAGGAGCATGAGCAAATTAGGCATATACACCGAATAGAAAGCGCAACTTGTTTACACCAGAATCGATCAGTGGTATACAGCCACATAAATCGGGGCAAATCAAATAAGAAATGAAAGGTGTGAATAGTAAGGATAACAAATCCGATCCATATGATAATTCAACCAACAACAGTGTTGTGACTATGAATGCAAATGCAGTCACCTCAGAAACCCAGACTTCAAATTCCTCTGACAATGCTGCAAGCTCCAAAAATACACAGTTCCCTGACAACAAACAGATGCCAGGGAATGCACCGGGCAGCATAGGAGGCTTTGACATGGATGCCGACGAATCCTGTGTCCTCACGATCAATGGCGGCACTGTTACGATCAACGCCGATGGAGATGGCATCGACAGCAATGGTTATTTCTACATAAATGGCGGAACTGTATATGTCGAAGGACCGGAGAGCAATGGCAACAGTGCCTTGGACTACGGCATCTCCGCAACCATTACAGGTGGTTACTTCCTGTCAACCGGATACTCCGTCATGGCGCAGAGCTTCAGCTCGGATTCTACCCAGTGTTCCTACATGCTGACGCTTTCATCAAATACCAGCGGAACGACCACCGTTACTTTGACCGATGCTGATGGAAAGGTGCTCCTGTCACATGAAACTTCAAAGTCCTACAATTCTATCATCGTCAGTTGCCCGGAGCTTGAAGTTGGCAACACCTACACCCTGACAGCCGGAGATACCAGCCAGAGCATCACACCGACCTCCACCGTCAACTAGGGTGGCAAGCCGAATGTCCACCGTGTATCGTAGTCTGTCCTGTAACAAACAAGCTGTGCTTTCTATTCGGCACATACGCCCTAGTCGCTCATGCTCCTGTGCAACTCGCCCTCCGGGCTCAAACAAGCATTAAAAATTGACCGAAAATATGCCCGGTAGTTGATGGTACATTAACATTGCGAGGATTTCGTAATGAGGTTTGCACTAACCACTGGGCATTTATCGAGCAATATTATTTAACTGTATTTTAGCGCCTGCTGTATATCAACGGTCTATTCTGCAGCAACATAGCGAGCATTTCGCCAGGAGGTGTATATTGTCAGCGAATGCGAGTGCTTGTTTGAGCCCAAAGGGCGAGTTGCACAGGAGCAGGAGCGGATCAGACATATACACCGAGTAGAAAGCGCAGCTTGTTTGCAGCAGGATAGACTGTTGACATACAGCGGGCATTAAGGTCAGTCGGTTGCGCTGGAAATGCCGCCAACTGCTTCGGCAAGCTTCATCAGGTCGAGGGCAGAGCCATCTCTGGCATCCAGAATTACGACCTGCTCCGGAAGCTCATGATCTGCAGGATCTTCGTATTCTGCAAAAATCCATGCCGGAACGTACTCAAATCCACTTCCATCTTCTTTCTGTTTCAGATAGTAAGACAACGTAATATCGTTAAATGCAATCTGCTTATATGCGGTCGGATATTTGGTATAATATGCTGCTATAGACTCATTTGCTTTCTTAAGCATCTCATCAAAGGATAACAGTTCCACCGCCTGTGGGCTGCCATCTGCTTCTAGATAACTATTCCAGAGAGCATCGATCACTCCATTTGCATCTACCTGAATCGTATATTTTTCGATCGGAACATTCACAAATCCATTTGCCTGACGTAGATTATCAGCAGTCCAGACTGCTACATCCGACACCGGCTGATCCATAACCGATCTTATGTATTCAAATGAATATCCGTCAACAACCGTCGGCAGATTCTGATCAGACGAACCATCGTTCCGATACAGCCAGCACAGATCCGATTCACTCTGTAAAATCGCATCCGATCCGCCAATCTTTGACAGAAATTCTTCAGCAATCTGCCTTGCCTCATCTACCGACAGTGAACATTCATTAATATCCGATTCCAACTCTCCATATTCATCACCCAAGCCGGTATTGTATTCTTCCAGACTGGACGTAAATACACCCGTTGCACCTTCCATCGGACGATACTGCAGAAGATCCTCCTTTATCCGGAAAAGCGTATCATTTTCTCCTTCCTGAGGAAAACTGATTCTGTATTCCAGATCACCAACTGTACCCATATATTCATCTGCGGAATAGTCTCCCGCATTTTCTCTCTGCTTTGAAGTCGTTTGCAGCAAACGGTTCATACGGTCAATATCCGAATCATAATTTGCTGCATGTGACGGATCCGCCTTTTTCTGCCGCTCATACAGATCGATATATTCCTGAATATCCTCTTTTGACAGCTTGTCCATATTCTCCATATCATAATAGACATAGACCCCTTTATCTGTATCAAATAACTTTTCTACCAGAGCTTTTCGATATTCTGAATCGATCTCCTTCATTTTTACCGGAGCTGTATACATCGCACCGATGTCCGGCACTGTGATATCGGAATCTGTTAACTGGATCTTTTTAAGCCCGGTTGATCCTATGTCAAATGTGGTATCACACGATTCCGGAATACCATATTTGCTCTGAATACTTCCACCGTCTTCATTTCCTCCATCCACAGTATAATCAGCATCTTTTTTCCCACATGCAGACAGGGCTGCAATACATGTAAATGCTGCTGCCATCACTACAAACTTTTTGTTTCTCCATAACTTCTGTCTCATTGTAATCGCCTCCGTTAACTATCTTTTACCCCTTATTCTCGTACATTCTCCTTGTTATATTTATTTTCCATTTTACCCAATCCTGACAGATAACACAAGTAAACGAAAAAAGAGAAGCAATCTTTTCCAAATTGCCTCTCTGCATCATCATCTCATGTCATTTTCTGACTCCATATCTTTTCGCCTTATACCAATCTATACAAATATTTTTATTCATTATCCCTCTTGTTCTTCCCGTTCATGCAGATATTTCTCTTTTGTTGCCATTCCTCCCCGGATGTGCCGCTCCGCTTTATTCACATCCAAAACAACCCGGATTCTTGCCGCCAGAAATGGATTGATCTTCACCAGTCGTTCCGTCACATCTTTATGCACCGTACTTTTGCTTACTCCGAATTTCTTTGCTGTCTGCCGGACCGTTGCTCCGCTTTCCACGATATATTGTCCAATTTCTTCTGCTCTTTCTTCAATATAATCTCTCAAAAAAATTCCCCTGCAAATCTCATTTTTACAATGTATGCAGAGGAATTTTTCTGTATGTCTGTATGATGGAAAAATGATATAGATTAGCTTGATATATGTTATAATTTTCTATAAACGTTTTAAAATATTTACAAGGAAGTCATACCCATGAACAACAAAGCAAACAACTACATCCTGGATTTTACGCATGTATACTGCGATGAAGATATGAAGGATAACCCACGGTTTCACTGGATCGACTGCTCTGACATTGAAGGCTGCGACCTGTATTGTTCAGATGAAGCCGCTGCCGAGATTCGGAAACGAATCATGCCATATGGAATCAACGGTATCCATTTTATTGACTCCGGGAATTTTCATTATGTAACAAAGATAACAACCGACCAGATCAAACGACCGTTCTCGCTCGTAGTATTCGACCACCATACAGATATGCAGCGACCACTCGTTGACGGAATGATGAGCTGTGGTGACTGGGCGGGGCTTGTTCTGGACCAGAATCCAAATCTGAAACAGTTAATTCTGATCGGACCGGAAGCAGCCGACATTTTCCAGATTGATGCAGTACGCAAAGACCGTCTTCTGACCTTTTCTGCTGAAGAACTAAAAAATGGGACTGCCCGAAAGAAATCAGCAAACATCCTCTCAGGTGTCCCATTTTATATTTCTATTGATAAAGATGTTCTCTCTACCCGTTTCACAGAAACCAACTGGAATCAGGGCGACATGACACTTGACATGTTGGAACATCTGCTTGGCATCATCTTAAGCCATGAAACCGTATGCGGCATCGATATCTGCGGTGAATGCCAACCGGATCTACCACTTCCAGAATACATGGAAGGCGAAGAAAAAAATGAACGTATAAATCATGAGCTGATTGATTTTTTTCGATCACATATTTCTAACGATACCCCATCCGTTTCTCATAATCGATGATATAATCCCTGTTTGCAAGCTCATACTGATTAAACATTGCTGTATCATCGAAATCATCCGGATCAATCGTTCCATTGTACCAGCTCTTGGAATTGAAATATGCCTGATAATCCGGATCATTAAATTTTCTTCCATGGCGGGCATATATTTCGTTAAGAGCGAGACGGCATTCATCCGGTGTCAGCCCATCCAGGTCACTATCTGATATGTATTCAGAATCACTATTCGGAAGCATATACTCGGGATCTGAAGTATCCCCTGTTTCCTGTGAGCCGGACTGGTTATCTGTATTGGCGAGCACCTTAGAATTATAATTATCACTTTCTCCGCTATATTCACAGGCTCCATCCAACGCCAATACCGTAACCATATGGTAATAATAATTTGCTCCTGCCATAGAATAGATTTTTGCAACAGCTCCCAGGGTTCCATTTTCATCAATATATGGAAGTGCCTCTGCAACATTTTCAGACGCTATTGTTTCATTGTAAACGACATCATAATAGTCATCTGTATCTTTAAAGCTTCCATACAATGAATAAAAGCAGGCATCCATGGCATCCTGTGCATCCTGTTCATAATCTGCTTCATCTATATTCAGTTCTGCAAGCAGATCCTTCTTCGTAAGCAGCTTATCCTTTTTCAGATCCAGAACATACACATTATACTCAACCATATCTGCATCAAATTGAAGCGGTATGATCAACGATAATATATTGCCATACAGAGTCCATTTATAACTGATTCCCATACAACCCGATCCATATTCATCTGTATTTTCTATGTATTTCTGTGCAAGCTTCTCGATTCTTTTATTTACTTCGTCACATGCAGCACCGTCATAATTTATGTAAGGCAAATAATATACACCTGTATAATTTACAGTTTCTACCTGTGCTGACATATCGGAATCAATAACCATATCTGCACTGTATGCAGTCTGTGCCTCACTTGTATTCTCTGAACTATTTTTCTCCGTAACCTGAGCATCTGTTGATGTATCTGTTGACAAATCCTTTGATGCATCTGTTATCATTTCTGTCTGATCTTCGGAAACCTCACTTTGTTTTGTAGTGACTTTATCGGAAGCTTCAGAGAATCCGAAACTTAAGAGAAGATGCTGACTACACACAAGAATACATTGCCCATGTTCTTGGCACATCCCAGACAATGTACGCCCGATACGAACGTGGTGCAAACGAACTGCCAATTCACCATCTGCTGACATTATGTGACCTCTATCAGGTATCTGCCGACTATATTCTCGGACGTACAAATGAAAAATAGCGCATCTACCCCCGCAGATAATTCTTCTCCCCCCTGCCAATAAAATACACCTTATGAAACGGCACAGTCACAAGAAGCGTCACCGCTTCTGCGATTGGTACAGCCAGCCATGCTCCATAGATCTTAAGGAAATGCGGCAGGATCAGAAGGCTTAACACCGTAAAGATAAATGTCCGGCTGAATGAAATGATCGCCGACACCTTACCATTTGAAAGGGCTGTGAAGAAACCGGAGGATGTGATATTTAATCCACTGAACAGGAAATTGATCGCAAAGATCTTGAATCCGATCTCTGCCAGTTCAAATGTTGCCGGGTCATGTGTGAACACCGTAATGATCCAGGTCGCGAGTACCTCTGCAATAACCGTCAGAATAATTGCCGATACCGCCACAAAAAGGAATGCAATCTTATAAATACTCCGAAGTTTTTTCTTATTCTTTGCGCCATACTGGAACCCAACGATCGGACTGATCCCGATTGTAAATCCCAGATAAAATGCATTGAATAAGAACTGTCCATACAGCAGGATCGAGATAGCCGCAACTCCGGCTTCTCCTGCAAGACGCATCAGAACAAGATTGAACAATACCGTTACAACAGAATTTGAAAGCTCTGATACCATCTCTGAAGAACCGTTATAGCAGGCATGTCCAAGCTCCCGCAAGGAAAGCTTGAATCCGGTAAACCGAAGCTCACCTTTGGAGAACATGAAAAATACAAGTCCGGCAATCGCGGGAATGCACTGACCGATTCCTGTTGCAAGTGCCGCACCTGCAACTCCCATATCACAGATCACGATCAATACGTAATCAAGAACAGCATTTACAATACCTGCACCGATCATAAGCAGCAAGCCCATCGTTGGCCGTCCCGCTGTGACCAGATACATCTGAAACAACGTTTGCAACATACAGGCAGGAATGAATAAGCTCACCATTCCCAGATAACTTTTACAGTCTGCCAAAAGCACTTCATTAGAACCCAGCAGTCTGGATATCTCTGTCAGGAACACCTGACTGATCACCACGATCACAAGGCTGACCAGAATACATACCGTGACAAACTGAGTCAGGCTCTCACATGCTCTCTTTTTATTTCCCTCTCCAAGATATTTGCTAATGATCGCATTTCCACCCGATGCCAGCATCATGGCAATGGCGATCGCCACATTTACTACGGGATATACGATATTTAACGATGATAATGCATTACTTCCGACAAATCGGGATACAAAGATACCATCCACGATGGTATACAACGACATAAATACCATCATGATGATTGACGGTGCTGCAAAGCTCAGCAGCGACCATGGCGTAATGCGACGATTTAATGATTTACCCATTTTAATAAGTCCTCTCCGTTTTATAACACTTTTCTAATTGACAAAGCCAAGCATATACTATAGGGTAACCCTATAGTCAAGTGTAATTTTGAAAATGAAAGGAAATTCAAATGAATAAAAAGATATATATGACGACCGGCGAGTTCGCCAGGATCATGCGAATAACAAAAGAAACCCTGTTTCATTATGATGAGATCGGTTTATTTCAGCCGGAGCTCACCCAGCCAAATGGTTACCGCTATTATTCGATCTATCAGACCGAGATCCTTGACACCATCCTTTTATTAAAAGACCTCGGTATGCCGTTAAAAGAGATCAAAGAGCAGCTTGCCAACCGTGATCCGGCAAAGATGCTCCATATATTAGAAGAACGTGAACATCAGATCAATACGGAGATTGCCAAATTACGCTCCATGGAAAAATGGATCTCGCAGCAAAAGAGCAAGATCCATTTCGCTATGCAGATCGATCCGACAGCCATCTTTATCGCCGACTTCCCGGAACGCTACTATCTCTATGCAGAAGCACCAACCGCTACAGATGCTGAACTGTATCGGAAAACCGATGACCTGATCAATCTTCTGCTAACGGTCGGTTCTACTTTTAAAAATGATTATGATATGGCATATTTCCAGCACGCTTCCCATATCGAATCAGATAAGTACGCTGTCTATGATAATGTCGCCCTGTTGTTAGATAACAAGCCTTACGGGCTTCCTGTCCATACCTTGCCTGCAGGAAAATATCTCACCGCCTACCACACCGGTCACTGGGATACGATCGGCGATACTTACGACCGCCTAATGACCTTTAAACATGAACACAACATCCATACTTCCTCTGAATATCTGGAGCACAATGTTATAGATAGCTTCACTGCCGAAGACCCGCAAGACTACATTACCGAGATCACCGTAGCCATAGAAGCATGATCTGCATTTTTATATAAAGCTCCGCTTAAAACTTCTCAAAGAAATGATATTCGTACAGGTTGGTCAGCTTCTTACCTGTCAGCGCCGCATAGGTACGGAGCAGCGAGGATGCACAACCTGCCACACCGACATACAGTCCCGGATAACTGACAACTCTGGTCGGAATCGTTCTCCACCAACTGTCATACCAGGTACGAAGTCCCGGTGTCCGGTGATCCGAATCGGAAAGCATTATATCAGCCGTACGAATCATATAATCATAGAACTCCTTCTCCCCGGTATATTCATACATGGCGGCAAAATGCTCCAGAATACCTGCTGTTCCACAACACTGGCACTGGCAGTTCCAGAAGCCCCAGGAATGTTTCTCCGGCGCACCGGCACGGACGATACCACGCGATAATTCGATCGTCCAGTTCCGGTAGATCTCCTCTCTGGTAATCTCATATAATTCACGAAATGCCAGCGTACTTCCAACCGGGCCATGACATGTACTGAGATAATATTTGTCATACGTCGGACCTGTTACCGGATGATCCTGATATGGGATCAATCGTCCGGTCTCATCTCCAACTGCGATATTCATTGCATATGTAAGTCCTTCCTTTGCCAGCTCCAGATATTCCTCTTTCTTTGTATCCTGATATAAGGCTGCGAACATCCATGCCGTTCCGGTCGTTCCATGTGACCAGTTCGGGAATGTCGTATCCTTCGCAAAATCAATCACCGACAAGTCAAGCAACTTCCAAAACTTTCCACCATTTGGTGCAGGAAGAGCATCCTGTGCGATCCGGTCTGCAGCCGCACATGCCGTATCCAGATATTTCTTTATACCGGTCTTACGGTAAAGGATATCTAAGAATACGATAAATCCGCCATCTGCGGTGATATCCTCCTGATCACTCCAATGCAGTCCTCTCTTATCAGTTACTGTTGCTTCAAGCAGGACATCCGCAACATATAATACATAATCCCGATACGCCTGTTTTCCTGTCACCTGATACAGGTCTTCAAGGAAATACGCCTCACCAACCGGGCCATTGTAAGGGCCTGCCGCCCAGCCCGGAACCGGAATAATACCCTTTACCTCTGAATGAAGCGTCGTCTGATACCATTTCACGCCAACCTTCGTTGCAATGATATGCGCCGCTGCTTCCTCCGCCTCAGTCAGCCAGCGTGTGTCTCCGGTTGCTTCATACAGCCGAATAAAGAAAATACCAATACCTGCCGAACCGTCATACATACTCTTCGGCGTAAATAACGGAACATCCTCCCGATATCCATCCTGTCCTTCCGGCAACGCCTGCCAGATTCTTCCATATTCCGTCTTAATCGCCAACGTATCGATCCATTCCGCCGTATCGATCGCCGCTTTCAAATAATCTTCTGCTGTATTCTTTTGAAAAATCTCCGGTGTAATCAACTTTGCCATATCTTCGTCTCCTTTGTAACTTTATCCTATGCTATAAAAACTTCTCACTCTGTCTCAGTTTATCTCGCTGCTTATTATCTCTTTCTCCAGTCATTCCTGTTTCATCGCTTTTATTTCCTAGTATTTCTATATGATAATTATACATGTATTTTCAAATTAAGCAAGCCTTAAAATCACACCCAAACTATAACTATACTATTAAGTGTCCTTTTCATTACATTTTGTATCGTGTTATATCGTTCTCCCCTTATTTACGAACTCTCATAAGGGAAAATAAGGGAAAGAAAATCTGGTAACAAATTATAGAAATGGCGCTAGAATATTGGGACTTGATATGATAAGATTAACGGAAATACTTTATTTGAAAGAGGTGAGAACGATATGAAATATATCCGAGATAATTACTCAGTACAGTTGATGTAAACTGTTGGCAGATTGTGCTGAGGTGAAAATAAACTTGCTAGCAGTCGTTAACTGTACTGTCCAAATGATTGAACTACAATATATAAAGGAGTACAGTTATGCGCTATATAAAAGAAATTCTAAAGAATAACAGAATATGGGTATTAGCTTACATTGGACTAGGTATATTTAATGCATTTATGGCTAATTACAAGACGGACTATTTTCAGAAGGTTATTGACGGATTGGCGACTGGAACACTTACATTTGCAGGAGTTATAACCTACGGTCTTATTTTGCTGGTAAATTATTGTATGAATTATCTGGATAATTATCCAGAAAAGAAATTGGAGTATGGTATTTATCTGGATTTTAAGCTTTTGTCGCTTAGAAAAATAAGTACAATCGATTATACGGAATATCAGAAAATAGGTACTGGAAAACTTGTTCAAAGGATCGAGAATGGCTCATCCGCAGGCAGAAATGTAGTATTCAATTTCTGGTTACGTTTGATTCGTGATTTACTTCCTACCATTGTTTTTAGTGTATATTTTATTTGGAAGATTGATAAAATAATTACTTATATTTTGTTTGTAGGCTATATGCTTATTTTTATAATAACCAATATTCTACTAAAGTTTCTATACAAAATAAAAGAAAAGATTTTGAACAATGAGGAACTATTCAATCATTTTCTGGTCAGGGGCTTTATGGAAATGTTGGTATTCCGTATGAGCAAACAGTTTCCGAGTGAAATAAAGAAAACTCGTAGTGCCAAAGAGAATATTGTTTCATCAAAAGTAAAAATGAATATGATTCATGAAGCATTTTTTACAATATTTGCGCTACTTGTGGCAATGCTAGATATTGGTATTTTATTTTACGCATGGAAAACAAAAAATCTTACAGTGGGTTCTATAGTTGCACTCATTGCGCTGATTGAAAATGCTTACACGCCGATCGCTATTTTTAATGTACTTTATGTTCAATATAAATTGGACAAGGCATCCTATAAGAGATTTGAAGAATTTTTAGATTTAAAAGATGATAATCAATTAAGAAATGGTAACGCAATTAATACGGACATTGGTGAAATAGCGATAAAAAACTTATCGTTCCAATATGAAGAACGGAAAATTATTGATGATTTGAGCCTGTTCATAAAAAGGGGACAAAAAATAGCTTTTGTAGGAGAAAGTGGCTCTGGAAAATCCACTGTGATTAAGATATTACTGGGATTACTAAAATACAATCAGGGAGAAATCTGCTTAGGTGATATGGAGTTAAGTGGAATTTGCCTTAATAATTTGTATGACAAAGTCAGCTATATATCGCAGGATGTTCCCGTTTTTGATGGAACAATAAAAGAAAATCTGGTATTTGAAAAGAACGTGTCAAAAGAACAAATGCTGGACGCATTGAGTGAAGTGCAACTATCTCATTTGGTTGAGAATCTTGCGGAAGGCTTAGATACTGAAATTGGTGAGAAAGGAACCTGCTTATCAGGTGGAGAAAAACAAAGACTTGCCTTCGCCCGCTTGTGGTTTGAAAACCCTGAACTTGTCATTTTGGATGAAGCAACATCTGCAATGGATAATTTAACAGAAGAGATTGTAATGAAATCGGTTATGCAAAAAATGAAAGATAAAACGGTCATTGCGATTGCACATAGATTAAATTCCATTGCCGGTTTTGACAGAATTATTCTCTTTAGAGAAGGGAAGATTGTCGGACAAGGGACTTTTGAAGAACTATTACATACAGATTCTTATTTTAAGGAACTGTATAATGCGAATGTTCAATAATAGTATTTGTTACATTTGAATTTGTAAAAAATTTAAAGTGGCTGGCGCTCTTGCATTTTAGTGTTTGAACGACAGCCACCCAACAGAAATTCACACTATTTTAAGCGAATAGTTTTTGCTTTTGTAGATATTCGAATTGCCTTTGTACTCATATTTTTTCACAGATGCATTATCTAGTTGAACATCCCCTGTAATGAATATAAGTAAGATTTTCGTTATAAAATACAGCTTGCCAGCATATGCGGGCGCATGTTTGAGCCGGAGGCGAGTTTGCGCAGGAGTATATGCGAATCAGGCAAACTACTGCTCATCCTCCAGCATCTCCCGGTCCTTCTCCATCTCCTGCACAACCCCAAACGTCGACAGCTCATCCGCAAATTCTTCCATATAATCCTGATAATGCTCCACCAGCTCCGCCTGAACCATATCCACGCACTTCTTTTTACCCAAATGATGCTTCTTATCCACACCATGCTTCCGGCTTGAGCGCATCCCCGGATATTCCTGATCTGCAGTCCTGTTTCTTCTATTAAATAACATTTCCCTATACCTCTTTTCATACAAAAAGGAACCGCCACACATATAAGCCATTCCCGTTTTCTTTCTTTATAAAAGAGTATCGACATCCAGAGAGCGATTTATACCATTCAGTCTGTTATATCAATTAAATCATAAATAAAAACCCGGGAGAAATTAAAATTGTGTATAGAAAGGGCTTGAGCCCCAGTAATTAATACTGAGGCTCATTCTTAAAGGAGAGGTCATGGAGGATTCCAAAAAGGGGGGGTTTGGGGGGGTTTGGGGGTTATGGGGTACATTACATCGTAATATAGGGATTATACGAATTCGTGCATTGGGAATCCTCCATCATATCTATTCAAATGTTAAGTAATTGTCTTTTTTTAACTTACTACACTGTAGTAACTTCTTTCAAGATGTTCGTTTTTATTTCCTGTCCATCTCTTATGGTGCTATGATAACAAATTCATTCAAATTTGTAAATATTGCATAATAAATAAAGTTTTCCGGGTTTTATGGTTCTTTTTGCACAAATTTTACTATATATGATAGCTTTATGAATATTTTGACGGATTTTGCCTGTCTCATTTTGTCAAATTTACTATTTCTTTACTCAAACAGCCAAATTCAATCAAATAAAATTTGATTTGCGTGCGATACTTTTCGACATTTTACGATTTTTTACAGCAGCAAAAATTTGAAAATATTGTGAAAAATGCCATTTTTTGTTCAGAATACTTTTTTATATCGCGAAGCGTTTATATTTTCATCTTAAAAAATAAAATCCGGAATGTAACAATACCTAATTTCTCCGTCAGATATAAAGAAAAAGGAGCTCAAAACTGAACTCCTCATCTTTCGAAAAAAATACTATGCAAATATATAACGTCTGTCACAATCTTACTGACCCCGTATTCGGAATCCTCTTCTATCGCGCCAGACGCTTTACACAATATATACGTTTGTATAGATTTTGTCAAGAATATTTCAAAAAAGTTAAGATTTCTTTCCCCCCTTTACAAATTGTTCCAATAATCCTATCATTCTACATAGATTGAAAGAACACAACACAGCCGCGCAGGAGGAAAACCACATGAATACAGATGCATTATTACAGGGACGATTCAAGGATCTTGCAAATAAAGCCTATCAGAAGAATATCTATACCTTTACGAATTTTCTGTCTGCATCCGATCTGGATATTTTCTATTCTATCCTGCCGGACATCAACCATGTACCATATCAGATTTTCGGTGGCCGGGAAGGATGTGACCGTGTTATGATCCGCTTTGGATCAGAGGATATGACCGGATATGAACTTTCATTTCCGATCACCATACTTCAGATCACACCATTACTGGACAAATTTTCAGACGAGCTGACTCACCGCGACGTTCTGGGTTCTCTGATGAACCTTGGTATTGAACGTGAAATGACCGGTGACATTGTTATGAAAGAATCCTCCAGAAGCGGAAAACGAAATACCGCTTATGTGTTCTGTGTATCTTCGATCGCAGATTACATCACTGATAATCTTACCCGCATCAAACATACCAATGTCCGCTGTATCATCTGCCCGGATGATGACCTGCCGGATATTGTACCAACACTGGAAGAATTTCAGTGCATTGCTGCCTCAGAACGGATCGATGCTGCCATTGCTTCTATCACGAAGCTCTCCAGAAGCCAGACTGTCGCCCTGTTCCGTGAAAAAAAAGTATTTTTAAACAATCGCATTCTTGAAAATAACAGCTATAACCTGAAACCGGAGGATACTCTGTCCATCCGCGGATATGGCAAATTCATCTATAAAGGCTGTGGACATGAAACCCGGAAAGGCAGGATCTATCTGACATTTGAACGTTATGTCTGAATTAATACATACAAACAGTGCAGACCTGAAGCAGCTAAGCGAATCTCCCGATATGCTGCGCTTCCAGACCTGCACCATTTTTGACATCTTATAAATTTTCTGGTTTATTTTTTTATGTTGTCACTACCCTCCTTCCATTTTTGTTTATCGGAATCCCTTCATATATCCCGTAACATCACTATACAAAAAATCACCTGCGAAAAACCGTTGATGTAATAAATAGCATGTCTCAATGTAACTTTTGGTATTGCAATTCCAAAAAAGCACGCACTACATACTCAAACTCACTCTTTTTTATTTCAAATGTTCCATTATAAAACGCCACTACTTCCTGTACAATCTGAAGGCCCAGACCATGCGGGTTCCGCTCCACCTGCCCGTTACGCAATCCGGGTATTTGCTTTTCTGCCCCGCCGACAGGCCCGCTGATCTGTATGCTGTTTACCGTCATTTCCTTGATCGTATTCCTGCATACGATCATAAGATTGCTCCTGTCATATAAAATCTTGATCCCTATTTTTCCCCCACGAATCGTATATTTTACGGCATTGTCCAGTATATTTCCAAGCAGCATATTCAAATGATGGTCATTGATCGCAAGATCGATCGGCACTGATATCCATGTCGTGATCTCAATTCCCCGTTCGGATGCTTCCCGCTTTTTATAGGACAAAATTGCATCGATCAGAACATGCCCGGAAATCACCTCCTTTGCCACCACAACTGCCAGTGCCTTTTCATATTCCTGATGCAGCAGCTCATATTGACCATTTTCCAGATACACACATTCCAGCATATATTGCTTCTTCAGGTCATGACGAAATTTCCGAAATTCCTGCCAGACCTTTCCCAGAGAAAAACTATATGCCTTATACTGTTCTGCTTCCGCACGCATCGTCCGGACATTCACTTCCCGTATCTGTCCATTTCTTTCCTGACGATACAGGTTACTGGATAATATATTGACCGCATACAGAAGCAGTACAATGGTCGGAAAATGTTTTCCTCCACATGCCGTCCGAAAATGTGTAAACAATGCCAAAGTTATTACCGGAACACAAAATACCTCCACAAAATCTCCAAACGTCACCTTATACTGCAAGACCAGTAGTGGATCCGGACAAGTCTCATCCATATCGGGTGCACCAACATTTGCATGATGACTTCTCCACAGCATTCTCCACGCCAGAATATTCAATTTTATAAATACTAAAAGGATAATTCTTGAAATAGATACAGCAGATATCTGAAGCCTTATAAAAGTTTCTTTTCCAACATCAGCATGGCTTCCAACCATAATAAAATAACGATAAACAAGCTTTTCCGCAGCGATCATAAACACTGCCAGATAAATGCCTGTAACAGCCGCCTGTTTCCATGGATATTGAGATTTCCCGGCTATTTTCCTGCATTTTCCGGATATACAACCAGAACTTCCAAATAACCGGATTGTCCAGATATAAAAAAGATTAGATGCCAGCGACAGAATAGAACTCAAATGCCTGCTCCCCCGATCCAGTCCATATAATATTCCCGGACATATTTCTTATTGTCTCTGCTGATGGCAAGCTCCATCCCATTACTCATGATAACTTCTGAGTATCGAAGCTCCCTGATATGACTGGTATTGACCAGATAGGATTTGTGGATCCGGACAAAATGCTGCTGGTGCTCCTCCAGATATTTTTCCAGATTCTCAAGTTTATCATAAAATTCAAATATTCCGGAGACACAAACAGCCGTGATCACCCGGCGGTTACTCTCCAGATAAATAATATCTCCAATGTTAATAGCGTAATACGTGCGATTATAATAGAATGGAAGAATTTCCATATTGTTTCTGACATGACATATAATTCTGTCAAGCAAAGGAAGAAAGGTCTGTTCATTTACCGGTTTATCTAAAAACTGAAATGGCTGGACATCAAAGGCCGCCCGATAATATTCACTGTACCCGGACACAAATACAAGAAGCATAGATGGATACTGTTTCCGAAGCTGTACTGCCACCCGGATCCCATTCATCTCCGTCAGCTCAATATCCAGAAATACGATCTGATACATCCCGCTCTGGTCGATCTCCATCAGCAGCTCCTCGCCACTGCAAAATGTATCAATCTGAAAATTGAAATTACAGTTTCTCATATACGTTGCTGTCATCTGACTGATCTCGTCCAGAACATGCTGCTCATCATCACAAACCGCAATCCGAATCATAATATTCCCCCCCATAATATAATTTGTACTTATTTCATCATTGCTGTAAGTTTATCAAGCATATATAACAACTGTTCTGTTTTCTCAGCCCCAAATCTCTGATATGAGATATGTTTTTTCTTCTCGTCATCCCCAATTTCATAATCCATATACAAACTGTCCTGAAGAACATAATCAGCAGATATCTCCAACGTATTGATCAATGCAACAAAACAATCCAGTGACATATCTGCCTTACCTGTTTCGATCCTGCTGATATATTTATCACTGAGTTCAGTCAATTCTCCCAACTGTTGCTGGGTAAGACCTTTTTTCTTTCTTGCTTCTTTCAACCGTTGTCCTAGAAACGTTCTGTTAATCTTCACTAATCTTTCTCCATATTGCTTTCCGGATTAATATGCTTCAACCTTCTCTTTTGTATTCTGTCAAAATTTGTCTTTTTATAGAACAAACCAACGAAGCATTTTCTAACCAGCAGTAGAATTTATAAATTGTTTTTTGCGCAGAGCGTTTTTTCTTTTCATTCTTTTTTCTGCATACAAAAACAGTGCCTGACCGATACAACCATTTCCACGAATCCACCGTGAATCTGACAGTATTAAAACCAGGCACTGTTTTTATTTTTATATGTTTGTCTTTCCTGTAAATTTATAAGATATACCGTTTACAGACTTTCTGCACGTTGTCTGATATTCTTCTTGAAATTGATCACCTTATGATCGTATTCCTGATCCATGTATTTGGAATTGATCATAAAATCTGCAGTCGACTTGTTATTTGCAATTGGAATATCATACACCTGCGCGATACGAAGCAGCGCTTTTACATCCGGATCATGTGGTTGTGCTGTCAGAGGATCCGAAAAGAAGATCACCATGTCGATTCTGCCCTCTACGATCTTGGCACCGATCTGCTGATCACCGCCTAATGGTCCGCTGTTGTAACCTCGCACCGGCAGTCCTGTCTTATCTGCGATCATCCGGGCTGTTGTTCCGGTTCCGCAGAGAAAATGATTTTTCAGTATGTCCTTATTATCATTACACCACTCGATCATCTCAGCCTTTTTGCTATCATGTGCGATCAGTGCAATATTCTTCTGTTTCTCAATCGTAAGTGTCACAAAATCATCTGTCATATTAGGTCTCCTTTCTGTCAAAACCTGCTTACCTTATAAGAATTACCACGACATTTCTGCTAGTGGACATTTCTGCAAGCCTTTATTATTTTGTTATACCAAGCTTATGTGCTTCATCCGCAACTGCCTTGGCAACCACCTTTGCTACTCTGTCATCAAATGCACCCGGAATAATATATTCTTCATTTAATTCTTCATCGGTTACAATTGATGCGATTGCTTTTGCTGCTGCCATCTTCATTTCCTCTGTAATTCCTGTAGCCTTTGCATCCAGTGCGCCACGGAAGATACCAGGGAAAACCAGAACATTGTTGATCTGATTTGGATAGTCAGAACGTCCAGTCGCCATAACACGAACGCCGCCCTTCTTTGCTTCCTCGGGCATGATCTCCGGTGTCGGATTCGCCATAGCAAATACGATAGGATCGGCTGCCATGGATGCTACCATCTCTGCCGTTACGATATTCGGTGCTGATACTCCAATAAATACATCCTTCCCCTTCATGATCTCTGCAAGATTTCCGGTCTGTCTGTCTTTATTTGTGATCTCTGCCATATCTGCCTGTGCCGGATTCATCCAGTCCTGACCCGGACAGAGTGCACCCTGCTTGTCAACCAGAACTACATTTCCGATGCCAAGCTGAAGAAGCAGCTTACAGATAGAGATACCGGCTGAGCCTGCACCATTGATTACAACATTTGCCTTATCAAAATCTTTACCTACCAACCTCAGTGCATTGATCAGACCTGCGGATACAACAATAGCTGTTCCGTGCTGGTCATCATGGAATACAGGGATGTCTAATTCTTCCTTCAATCTTCTCTCAATCTCAAAACATCTTGGTGCTGATATATCCTCCAGATTGATACCGCCAAATACAGGAGCGATTCGTTTTACGGTTTCTACAATCTCATCTACATCCTTTGTATCAAGACAAATAGGGAATGCATCTACTCCGCCAAATTCTTTAAACAGGATAGCTTTTCCTTCCATAACAGGAATCGCAGCCTCTGGTCCGATATCGCCAAGTCCGAGAACTGCAGTTCCGTCGGAAACAACCGCTACCATATTGCCCTTACATGTATATTTGTATACATCAGCCTTATTGTCTCGAATCTTTCTGCATGGCTCTGCAACACCCGGTGTATATGCTGTACTTAAGTCGTCTCTGTCTTTGACTTTAACCTTTGAGATGACCTCAACCTTTCCTTTATTCTCCTCATGCATCTTTAAGCTCAGGCTATTGTAATCCATTTGTATAACTCCTTTATTCATTGATTATTATATCTGAAGCCATCTTCTATATGGCTGCATATATTCTAGTTTTTGTGAATATATTATATAGATATAATAACATAAATTGCTGGCATATAACAGCAATTAATACCACAAAATAATATGGAGGATTTCAATGAATCAGTCTGTTAAACACAACTTTTTTATCTGGAGTGTTTTCTCTTCCATCTGTATTGTGATACTTGGAAGCGGCTGGCATTTTCTATATGTCATCTTAGAGAAAAGTAATCTGGTCGCCTGGTGCACACCGATCAATGAAAGTATCTGGGAGCATCTGAAGCTTACCCTGTATCCGGTGCTCATCGTTATGCTGATCCTTTATGGTCTGCATTTTATTCCCTGTGGACCTTCGATCCATAAAGTGATCCTGATGATCTCAGCCAGCGTCTGCATCTCAGATCTGATCATTGTCAGCATCTATTATGTGTTCTCCGGCGGATTCGGACTTACCGGAATGTCTATCGACCTTACAGCCTATGGCATCGGTATTCTGGCAGGGCAGCTTCTAAGTGTGATTCACCTGCTTTCGCTCCACCAGATTCCAAAATGGGTATATAGTATCGGTTATATTCTTCTGATCGGACTTATCCTTATCACCGCTGTTTTCTCTTATAATGCACCGAATCTCCCGATCTTTATCCCACCGACTAAATAAAGAATATTTTACTTGCTGCTTGCCTTTACTCTGTAGATTGCTTTCTGGAATGCAATAATATTATTCATGCCATATTTCTTAACACTCAGTCTGATACGACCACCTGCATATTCGACCAACAGCCATTTCTGGATCAGTACAAGGAATAATATTACCATTACGATAGCAACTATAATACCACAGACAATAGCAGTGGAATCATCTAACTGAATCGATGTTATAAGTGTTCCTATAAAGATCAATGCTGCCCAGATTAATAAGGAATACGGTTTATTATCTGTAATCTTTGTTCCGGTAATATCATCTGTATTTATGATCTCTCTGGTCGAAATCCTGTTGATCAATCCTTCACGATGATTATAATACAGGCGCTTGTCTGTCAGAACTGCCTGCTCATTCCGAAGGCCTTCTCCAGATAACAGATTCAATACAAGTCCATTGCTCAGAGTTGCAACCGGCTTCTCATCCTTTTCTACAAATACCTCATCAAAAACATCCCCGGAAACCTGGTTGTCATAATAATTATTATTTGCACCAGTTGGCTGCTGTGTTGCCTGTGTATAGTAGTTTGTGTTATACGGATTTGCCTGTGCATTGTTGTAATATGCATTCTGATAATACGCATTATTGTATGCGCTATTCTGTGCATTTGCATCATACGTTCCCTGGGCATCTGCTCCATATGTATAATTCTGCGTCTGCTGTGTACTATACATATTCTGTGATGCTGTCGTATTCTGCTGCATCTGGCTCGATGCTGTGTTCTGTGCCTGTCCGGACGTATCCGGAACATTATTGTTCTCGTTTATAGCCATTTTCTCTCATTCTCTTTTCTTCTTTATTGCGTTAAATATTCCTATACCAGTAATTTAACACTCTATCATTTAATATAGTATTTTGTTCCTTTAAAATCAAGAAATAGAATTGTCTGTCGGTAGATTTTTCACCACATACAAAAACCCAGATGCATAAGCACCTGGGCTTTTGTATGTATTTAATTTTAGATTATTGTCGAAGTATTCTGTAAATATTCGAGGTTTCCACACCCGCCATATAAAACGCCATTTTATATAAAATCTATAAATAAATTCTACTGAAGGATGAGCAATTATGTATGCTCCCGATGCAACTGCATCATTCAAATCTTAGATGTATGGTACAATATTTCAAAGATGTGAAATGTTATACCGCAATGGTACATATTATATAAACTCCTGCTTATAACGAATCTAAACAAGTGGCATCTGTAACAGTCACTGCCTGAACAGATACTATGTTGTACCAATCCTTCCAACAACTTCTAAGCGTCTATGTGATATAGCCTAATGCCCTTGAAACACTACCTATATCTTGTGTTTTGAACAATCCTAGCAGAACATAACCGGTAATCTAATACCTACGTCCCGATACTTCAATCTATGCCGAACCGGCATCTGTGTGGGGACTTGTTTCAAGTTATATCGATAAGGCATCCCGTGTGGAAACAACTTCCCAATCATGTATGCTGCTACGATAAAACTGTTCTTCAATTGTATCCAACGGAATCTCCTCCTTCCTTGAACTTCTGGAAAACACCTTTTACTTTTGACCAGTTTCCGTGTACCGGACCTCGATCTGTTTATCCAGGTGGCATCTGTTTGATGACCGTTCTTTAATGTATCTTTATTATATGTGATAATACCCATTTTGTCAACATTATTTTTTGACAATTTAATCATTTTATTGTATTTATTTTGTCTTTTTGTATTTAAATGCTGTATTGTAGTATTAATTGTATATATTTTTTAAACAATTATAATTCCATAAAAATTAAGTTGACTTTTCCCCTGTGCAGTGCTAGACTTTTAGAAAAATCAAAGGCTATGACAGGAAGGAGTACTTAAGCAAGTGTTACTTCAGAGAGCAGGCGGCTGGTGTGAGCCTGTAGAACATCTTAAGGAAGCAGTCCCCGAGCTGTGATTGCGAAATAGGTTTTAGATTAGCAGTCAACGGAAGGTTCCACGTTACAGGAACAACGGTTAAGAGATCTGGCCGTACAGAGTGCAGGAAGTTTTTCCTGAAGTTAGGTGGTAACACGGACTATAAAAATAATAAGTTCGCCCTAAGCAAAATTTATTTGCTTGGGCTTTTTTATTGTCATCTTATAAAGTCCGGCAGATTCCCATAACAACAGTTTCCTGTACAAGAATGGATTCTTAAGGTTGCTTAACTTCCGGTTTTGGGAGCCGGATAAATTCTTATAAAGAGAGGTATATCGCATGAGAACATACGAAAAATCAACGAAACTCGATAACGTTTGTTATGACATAAGAGGTCCTGTTATGGACGAAGCAAACCGCATGCAGGCAGCGGGCATTGATGTTCTGAAACTGAATATCGGAAACCCTGCACCATTTGGTTTTCACGCACCGGATGAAGTCATCAAAGACATGTCTTACAATCTGAGAGACACCGAAGGATATTCCGATTCCAAGGGCTTATTCTCCGCAAGAAAGGCTATCATGCAGTATTGCCAGTTAAAGCATATTCCAAATGTCGGAATTGACGATATCTATACCGGAAATGGTGTAAGTGAACTGATCACCATGTCTATGCAGGGACTTTTAAATAATGGAGATGAAATTCTGGTTCCTTCTCCTGATTACCCATTATGGACAGCTTCTGTCACACTGGCAGGCGGTACTGCTGTTCACTATATTTGTGATGAACAGAGTGACTGGTATCCGGATATCGATGATATGAGAAGTAAGATCACTCCAAATACAAAGGGTATCGTCGTGATCAATCCAAATAACCCAACAGGTGCCTTATATCCAAAGGAGATTCTGGAACAGATTGTTGATCTTGCAAGAGAATTCGATTTGATCCTGTTTGCAGATGAAATCTACGACAGACTGGTTATGGATGGCAGAAAGCATGTTGCACTCGCATCCCTGGCACCGGATGTGTTCACGATCAGCTTCAACGGCCTGTCCAAATCCCATCGTGTAGCCGGTTACCGTATCGGCTGGATGTGTCTATGCGGCAGAAAGGATCATGTAAAAGGCTACATCGAAGGTCTGAACCTTCTGTCTTCAATGCGTCTTTGTTCAAATGTTCCTGCACAGAGTATCGTTCAGACTTCTCTGGGCGGTTATCAGAGTGCCGATGAACTCCTGCTTCCGGGCGGACGAATCTACGAACAGCGTGAATATATCTACAATGCCCTCTGTGACATTCCCGGTGTATCCGTTGTGAAACCAAAAGCTTCTTTCTACATATTCCCAAAACTGGATCAGGAGAAGTTCCATATCAAGGATGATGAGAAGTTTGCCCTTGATCTTCTCCGTGAGAAAAAGATCCTGATCACCTGTGGTACCGGCTTCAACTGTACAGACCCGGATCATTTCCGTATCGTATATCTGCCAAATATCGTGCAGCTTAAAACCGCTATGGGAAGAATTGCTGATTTCTTAAGCTACTACCACCAGTAAACCTATTCGAACGCAAGTGTTTTGCGTAAATGCAGAAAAAGCTTATAGACTATAATATGCATGGGGCTATTGTAAAACAATTCTAACATTTTGGTTCTATACCTGCTTTTGGGGTTATAGATCTGTTTGACAATCATATCAGAACAAATGCCGAACATACCTTTGTGTAGCAAACCTATTCGAACGCCGGTTCTTAACGAACTGCTTAAGCAGTGAGTTTAGCACCGCTGCGTGAGAATCGAACGCAAGTGTTTTGCGTAACAAATGGTATGTTCGGCATTTGTTTGTACGGTATAACACCTTATATAAAGTCAAACGTTGCCTGCTGGTAGGTGATGTCCTGATATTCCAGTTCCTCCTGCGAGGTCTTGCTGGTGTAATCGACAACAACCGTCTGCTGGCGGTTACCGACCATCTGCTGACCAAGAACGTAGTTCACATCAAATTTGCCGGTGATCGCCGGAGTTGCGCCACGGGCAGGAACGATCAACTGCACATGATTAGCTGCAAGCATGGCAAAGATCGGCTCCCAGATATATATATCCTTTGCCGCGCCAAATGGGTTATCAATAAAGATCGTCTTTGTAGAGATCTCACCCTCCGCGCCATAAGAATACATACCTGCAATATAATTGATGATCGCAACCAGGAACTGAATGTAGATACCCTGTGACTGTCCGGTACTACCAACCGCTTCTTCATAACGAAGATACCGGCTCTGCTCCTTGATACGCTCTCTCTTATATAGTTTCAGCTTGATCGCATTCATGTCTGTGACCATTACGCCAAATAACCGCTTCAATGCAAGACAGTCACGGATATAACGGACACGCTTCCTCTCATCCTCATAGGCATCTGCGCCCTTTACGATATCGTCAATATAATCAGACATACGCTGTGCAAGGAATTCTTCTTTCACATATGGGATCGTCAGATCAACCATACGGATGACTTCTTCTCCAACGGTGATCTTCGATAATTTTGGAAGCTTCTCAAGCTCGGTCTTTACATCCATACAACGCTGTAAACACTGACTGCAGAAATTCTCCTTGATCGCAACCATATCTTCGATTCCCTTTTCCACTCTTTCCTTTTCCAGATCGATATAGGAAATGATCTGTAACAGGCTTTCAAGTAACGCCTTTGCATCATAGTAGTTTTCAGGTATGATGACATCTCTGCGGATCGTTTCTGCCATCTCGAATACACCCATTTCACTGAGTGCTTCCGCTGTCTGTCCCTTGAACCGCATCAGTTCATTTCTTGTCTTTTCCAAATTCTTGCGGCTTCTGTCATATCGTAACAAACTGGTCTCAAATGCCTGTCGCAGCTCCTCTTTTCCGGCTTCTAACAGCTTACCATTTTCTACATTGATGTCATTTGTATCTACGATACGTTTTACATCTTTATAAAGCTCGATCATATAGCCCTGCTCTTTGTTACAAGTCTCATATTCCTCTGCGGTCTTCTTATAACTCTGTTCCAGCTCGGCAAGGATCTGATCGCCCTGTGCGATCGCCTGCTCTGCTTCACTTAGAGAAATCTGTTCTTCTGCATATGCATCTTCACCATAAATCTTTTTCAGACTGGCAACCGCATATTCGATATTTCCTTCCAATCTGCCGGAAGCCTTTGATACATTCTTCAGTTCTTCCGCCATGGATGCTGATACCAGTTCCAGACGCATCAATTCATCAGAAAGTGCCTGTAACTGCTGTTCAGATGTGGCAAATAACTGTGTCTGTGCTTCCAGATCCGAGAGTTTCACGCCACGCTTCTCGATCGTATGCAGGATACGATCCATTGACTGTGACAATGCCTGAACCAACTTCTTCTTATCCTCTACATCCGGTGCATTTTTATTTGCTACTGCATACATCGCCATAAATTCTGTCTCCAGCACTTCATCAGAGATCGTAAGGATCTCGATATCCCGTCTGGATACATCTTCCGTTTCCTGTCCAAGTGCCACCTGAATCTTCTGTTTTGGATCCAGTGACACATCTACTTTTCCATCCTCCGGGTAATAAGGTTTAAAATAATTCTGCCATTTATCCTGTATATCCTGAATACTGTTTGCGATCGCAAGCATCCGTGCCTCCGTCTCGCTCACAGTTGTATTCCATCTGACTGCATCCCGCTTCAGTTTCTCGATCTGTCCGGTGATCCGCTGTTCTTTCTGAACATTCTCCGTATAACGGGATTCTTCCTCAACTGCCAGATCAGAAAGCTCCTTAATACGAAGCAGGATTGATTTGTCTTCCTCCAGCTCATGCAGCTTTTCTTTTACGGATGCCTCATCTTCTTTCTGCTGGGTGATCCGGCTTGTCCGTTCTGTTATACGATCCTGAAGCTCACGGACCTCATCCTTTTTATTTAACAGATCCTGATTCAACTTTCGTTCGATATCTGCCGCATCCAGGTGCCTCTCATCTGCCAGATGACTGACAAATGCCAGATCTTCCCGGTAGGTTGCAAGCTTCTCATCAATCAGGGATATCTCATCCTCAAGGCCACGAATCTGAATCGTCAGTTCTTCTTTTAACGATTTCAGGATCTCATCGTCTGTGAAATATTCGCCTTTTCTGCAGACCATAACGGCATTTTCGTTTAAGGTAACTGCCTTTTCAGACAGGTCATCCATATCGTAGATCAAAACCATTTCATTGTCTGTCTGAATCGAATCCAGATTGATATCCTCTGCAATATCAGCAAAATTCTTCACAACTACTCCATACGGAAGTGCTCTGTTTTTCTTCAAGATCTCCGACCGCTGCTCCGACTTAAGTGCTGCCAGATAATCAGCTCCGTGCATCGCCATATGTCCATGTCTGGTCACGATATAATCAATAACTGCCGATGCTCCTGCACTCGGTCCGAATAAACGTCCGGATTCCAGATATTTGCGTCTTTCGAGCAAACGGTCAATCTCCTGTTTTCTGGTGATCGTCTCGGTCAGCGTTCCTGTGATCCTTGCATTGATCGCATCTATGATTTCTTCTGCTTTCTCTACACTATATACCGCCATAATGCTTTCTAACTTCTTAGCTGCCTGACGATATTCCTCTGCATCCAGATGGCTTGTCTCATATTCTTTTTCCAGTGTTTCCAGACTGTTTTCCGCAAGTGACAACCGGTAACGGTCTTCAAATACCTGCTCCTGATCTTCCCGTATGCTCTCTGCAAGTGCCTGTAAGGATGCCTCAAATTCTGCTGCCTTTTCTTCGGATGCTTCGATCACGTTTGCCGCATCCGACACAACAAGCAGGGCAACCTGTGAGGTCAGTTCGGATATCTTGTTATTTAAGGACTGTAATTTGTCCGAAGCCGCTTTCCGATTATCCCCGGATACAGCCAGCTCGATCTCGCCCTCTTTGATACATTTCATGCAGTAATCAGCCTCTTTCACTGCATACTCATGCGACTGTTCGACCTCTTCCTTTGCCAGAAGAAGCTCTTTCAAACGCGCATCATCCCGAAGCTTTCTGTTATAGGCATAGGCCGTCATTTTCTCACGGTCTGCCCCGGTATTCTGTAAGATATGATCGATGATCTTCTGATTCTCGGATAACTGTTTTCTGTCTTCCAGATAACCCAGATAATCATTGATACTTTCTTTCATATTCATATCCTGCTTTAATGCCGATACCTGTCGTTCATTTTCAGCAAGATTTGCATTTAACTGTTCTGACTTATCCCTGAGCTCCTGCAGACGGAAACCATCTCTGGTGATCTTCAGATTCTCCAACCGCTTCTTCTGGCTTTCCTTCTGTTCAAATGCAGTCTGTTTTGCCACAAGCAATTCTTCCAGATGTTCATTTTCTCTCGATGTCAGTTCTTTTCCCGTCACATAGATATCCGCAAGCTGCCTTGTGATATCTTCGTGTGCCTCGTACTGGTTAATACAGGAATTGACCTTTGCCTGCAAGACATTGATCAGCTCGATCTGATGATCGAAGTTCGCAATATCCCGTTTCTTCTGTGCCAGCACGTTCAATTTATCCTTAATATCAAGCAGCGTTTCTGCCATCGTGCTCTCATCCCCATCCCTACCGGTACGGGTCAGAAATGCTTTCTCTATGATCTCCTCGATCAGCAGATCTTCTACTACTTTTCTGGTCGTCTTATAATTCGTCTCAAAATAAGTACGGACATGACCCTCTGTCTTATTGATTCCACGGATGATCTCCCAGTGGCTCTCATGCAGACCATATTCGCTGATGAACCGCTGGTACTCCCCTTTCCGCTCAAATAAGCGCACTTCAAGGCTCATATCCTTATGTCCAAGCTCCTTAATGTAGGATTTTAGACCACTGTATGTAATTCTTTCATTACCATTTGACAATGGAAGATTAATGATATCGTTCTTATTATAATCCCGATAGAAAATGCAGTAATTGAAATACTCGATTGCCGCCGTCTGTCCGTCCTGCGATGCTCCTTCGTCGGATTCCTTTGCTTTCCTGGCACAGAAGCCGGTCGTCATGTAGCGGTATCCATCCTTGATATCCGCGTCGTCTAATTTCCATTCGATCAGGGAATGAATAGTCGTATTGCCGCCGCCATTCCGGAATAATTTCTCGATCGGCTGCTTATCATCTAACGTACAATTCGGTATCAGATTCTGAAGCAGAAGAAGCATCAGCACACTCTTTCCTCCACCGTTTGCAAGGTCATAAAGCGTGTTCTTGCCATACATACGCATCGAAAAATCATCGTACTGCTGTGTACCAAAGTTGTATTTTACATTATTTACTCGTATTCGGTTAATGCACGGCATCCTCTTCACCTCCAAGCAGCTGATACAGACGTCCCCTGTATTCTTCAAAATAATTCTCACATAACGCCTTGAACCGATCGGTCGGATAGTAGCGTTCTTCATTCTCAACAAATAATTTCTGGCTGACCATAAAGTTAAATGTCAGCTTCACATAACCGGATTTGGATGCCTTTGACGCCTTCGTCTTTTCTCCGTCATAGACTGCATGACTGACTGCCGGAAGCTCATCCCACAGCAGCCCAACCGCTTTAAAGCTCTCTGCCCCGACATCCTCTGCTGAAAATACAGACAACCGCTTCGTCACATCTGCCAGATATTTGTCCGCCTCTTCGATCACCTTTTCCGGCTTGATAAATTCACGGAACTGATAGCTTCCGGAATCTTTATAAAAATACAGCAGGATCACATACATGAGGAAATAGCACAGGAACAATTCTTTATTCAGCCGCAGTCCAAGTATGCGCTTCATATCGTCATTTGTATAACCAAATACCCGGTTGCCTTCACCCGGAGTGATATAAAGTGCTTCGTTGTATTCGTAAATACTCAGATTCAGTTTCTTCAACAGATTGCCTACAATCTCGTAGACTTCCGCATTTCCATAATAATCTTCGTACAGAGCACTGTTTTCTCTGCTTGCTTTCGCGATCGTTTCGCCCTGTATCAGTCTGGCGTAGATCTCAATCGCCTTATCCAAATTTCTGCTGTCCATCTTTTTTCCTCACATGTATTTTTATTGCAATTCAAATATTATATTCGTAACATACATATCTGCTCCAACCGGAATCTCCTCAGTGCTGTCAAAGGTCAGCGTGAAGCGCATATCTTTGTATGGCTCAAATGAGATATCCGGAGCATAAGCATCTTCCGAATAAATATCCGGTACGCTTACGGTTGAAATGCTGTCGGCTGTAGCCTGTGGTATCTGCTGCTCTCCGATGCTGTCCCGCACCTTCTGATATTCCCGAATACTGTCAACTACCAGCTTTTCAAGCATGGTATCCTGCTTCTTTAACATCCGGCTGATATCATATTCCTTCTTCTGTGCCAGATGGGTAAGGAATGCGTAATAATCGGCATTCTCATAGATTTCTTTTCCAAATCGTATCTCAAGGAATCCGTTGAATTCTTTCAGGCTGAGCTTCTTCCAGCGGGCAAGCACATCCATCAGTTCAAAGAATAACTTGCCATAGTTTCTACCGGAGCGTTCTTCTTCAATCTCGTCCTCGTAACGGAAGTTCGCATTTACATCTTCTTTCTTTGCTGTCACCATCTTCGCCTCATCCTCTGATTTGAGCGTAAGAAGATTGTCGATCGATGTCATCGAGAACGACTTCGTGATCGCCGGTGCAAATAAAGGAGCAAGAATCAAGCCCATCTTATCCGGCCGATCCTCCCTGATCATCTTCTGTAATTCCTTTTCAAAATCAAATACCGGACGCAGACGCTTTAACTTCGCCTTCTGAATAATGTTGTCCGATATATTCTGTAATTCCATGGTGCTGTTAATCAGATTTCCATGCTTTAATATGGTCTTCTTCAATTCCAGCTCCAACTGACTGATCTCATCCAACAACGTAGAACCTTTTGTCAGATGGTCAAAGTTCGCTTTCGCAACTGCCTTATCGACCAGTGCCTTGTTCTTCGCAAATAATTTCTGTTCCTCGGAAAACCATTTGCCAACCGTCTTCATATATTTCTCATAAGCTTCTGCCCCGGCAAATACATCGTAAGAAAGCAGATCTACGATATCGTCTTTTTCTCTTACAAGCCGGTTCACTTCGCTGTTGATCCGCTTGACAACCTCGATACCTCCCTTGAAATTCTCTCCGGTAATCATCTTCTCAAGCAAAACCTGTTCTACATTGATCTTGCTCTCGTCCTTGATCTCCTTGGTATCAAGATAGAATTCTATCCCATCCGCAGTTATGTAATAGAGCACTTTTCCATCCGTGATCCGGCTGTCGATCAGTCTGACACGCCCGGTCTTCTTCTGCTTCTTACCCGGATCGTAAAATGTAAATTCAAATGCTTTTCCATCATTTCTGATCTTGTCAAATATATATAAGATCAGGTCTGCCATATCCTCGTCCTCGATCTCAATATCGAAATCACGGATCAGTAGCTCTTTTATAAATGCTTCACACTGGGGATATGTGATGTCCCTCTCGTTGAAGTTGTTTTCCTCAATAAAAAAACGCAGTACCGCCATGGTGATATATCCCATATCCAGACTGTTATATCGTCCATCCCTGTACTGTGTAAATGCAGTTTCCGATAACACAAAAAACGGGTAGTATTTTCTTAAGTTATACATTCTCGCATTATGTTCTTCGATTATGTCATTGATCATCACGTACTGCTTTGCCACTGTTTCTACTCCCTGTTTTGTGTGCTTTATTTTCTGTTTTTCTTAAAAAATCACGGACACATAACATGCCCGTGATTTTTCAATACCTATTCGCCCATCATCTGTTTAAAAAATAATTACCTGAATCAATCCTGCTTTGCAAGATTTTCTTTGTCTACTTTGTAAACCATAAGACGAAGAAGATAGTATGGCATTCTTCTATTTCCAAGTTCCCAGTCCTGTACAGTTCTATACGGTATCTCGAAATACTCAGCAAATTCGCGTCTGTTCATTCCTGTAGACTTTCTTAATTCTAATAATTCTTCACCTGATGTCATAGTCTGTGTCCCTCCTGTATCATTCCTATGTGCATTCTTTCTGAAAAAAAAAGAATGCTTTCATTCAATATTATTTCAAAATTCAGCACAAAATAAATTCTACAAGAATCCAACCCTAACCTCATGTATATTCTACAATATAACGGTCGGCATGACAATAGAATTTGTTAACACATTAAAAAATTTTTTTATATGCGTGTCCTTCTCGATTTGATATTTAATGCATTTTGTCCATTGACTTTATGATATAACCGGAAAATAATAAAAATAACTATTTAATATAATCATAATGTGAATATGCTGGGGATACCTTAACTTACCAATACAGGGGCATTTGAGGTCGCCGGTCCTTAGATGGCGCATTAGCGGCATCTTAGTACCGTTGCAGACCTAACTGAGACCTTACCGAGGTTTATCCGAGGTTAGTTCGAAGTTACACAGCGGGAAAACGAGCGGAAGCATCCCCTGATTGGTAATGTTAAAGGTATCCCCAGCATAGCAGATCATTATTACACAGGGAGTGTTATGTATGTTGAATAATCGAATTATAAAGGAAAAGCCATCAGACGAGGAAATGAAGACACGGTTAAAGGCTTTGCAGAAAAAGCTGGCGGCGCAGACGCTGGCTGTCCGGGAACACAAGCTTCCGGTCATCGTTCTGGTAGAAGGCTGGGGTACTTCCGGCAAAGGCAGTCTGGTCGGACGGATCATCAACAATATCGATCCACGTTTTTACCGGGTTGCATCGCTGGAAAAGGTCAGAGAAGAGGACAGGCGGAAACCATTTCTCTGGCGATTTGTAAAAGAGATACCGGAAGCCGGCAATTTTGTCTTTATGGATTCCGGCTGGATGGATCAGCTTACGCGTGAATACGCACACAAAGAATTGTCAAAAAAAGACTACGAGCTTCGAATTGCCAATGTTCGGAGATTTGAACGACAGCTGACCGATAACGGCTATCTGGTTGTCAAATTCTTCCTGAACATCTCGAAGAAAGAACAGAAGAAACGGATCCGGACGCTTGCCGATGATCCTGCAACCAAATGGAGAGTGACCGATACCGACCTGGCACAGAACAAACATTATGACAAATACATGGACATCTTTGACAAATTCTTAGATGCTACCGATTCTTCCCGCGCGCCATGGTATATCATCGATGGCCGCTCCAAGAAATGGGCGGAGCTTCAGGTTCTGGAAATCCTGACCGAGGGAATCGATGTTGCCCTACAGAATCATTCACTGGCAGTTCCGATCCCGCAGAATGTATTCCCTCTTATGGACATGCCGAAGCTGTCAGATATCTCTTTACAGGACAAGACGGTATCTGATGAAGAATATTCCAAACGTCTGAAAGAATTACAGGGAAAACTTCGAGAGCTGCACAACAGCATTTACCACAAAAAGATTCCTGTCATCATTGCATACGAAGGTTGGGATGCTGCCGGAAAAGGCGGCAATATCAAACGTGTAACGGAAGCATTAGATCCTCGCGGTTACGAAGTATTTCCGATCGCAAGTCCTCTTCCGTATGAAAAATCCCGACATTTTCTCTGGCGTTTCTTCACCAGGCTTCCACGCTCCGGTCATGTAGCTATCTTCGACCGAACCTGGTATGGCAGAGTCATGGTAGAACGGATCGAAGGATTTTGCAGTGAAAATGACTGGAAACGTGCTTACAACGAAATCAACGAATTTGAAAAAGAACTGTATGACTGGGGTGCTGTGATCATCAAATTCTGGATACAGATCGATAAAGGCACCCAGCTTGAACGATTCACGCTGCGTCAGAATACACCGGAAAAACAATGGAAGATCACAGATGAGGACTGGCGGAACCGTGAAAAATGGGATCAATACGAAACAGCCGTCAATGAAATGCTGCAAAAAACAAGCACCACCTATGCTCCATGGCACATCATCGAATCAGTCGATAAAAAATATGCCCGGTTAAAAACCCTGGAGATCATAGTTGATGCTATAGAAAAAGCTATATCTTAATGAATCTTTGTCTTCTGGTAGTCGATCATGACATCATAGATCCGTTCACAGTTGTCATGGTCGTCAAACCGGAAGAAATCATCGGCACGTCTGCGGTACTCCGGTTTCATCTCGCAGTTATTCTGCATATAAGAGATCAGAACATCGATCAATTCGTCGTTGTCCTCGCAGATCTCGCCAAATCCCATCGTATCATAGTGGAAGGTTCCTTCCTCATAATGCTTCGGTATATCGTGATGGTGCAGGTAGACCACCGGCTTACGCATATAAGCGAAATCAAACTGAACGCCGGAGAAATCCGAAACCATCAGACTGGATTCCCGGAACACCTTCTCATAATTGACACCGGAATGTCCATGAACGGCAACCGCCGGAATGATCTCTACCGAAGGATTCTTATCAAAATCATCGATCTGCGGGCTGACGATCGGATGAAGTACATAGACGATCTTATAATTATATTTCTTTGCCGCAGCGATCAGACGCTCATCATTAATAAGGCTGTTATATACCTGATAATAGGTTGTCTCCTTAAAAAGTGGATTGTAGTCACGGCTCACACCCTCATTCTTTGTAACCGGAACTGCTGCCTGCATCCGCCAGGTCGGGGATAACAGGATCTGCCGCTTATCTTCATTTATGAGTCCATCATAACGCGGTACTCCGGTCAGCTTCAATGCATCATAACCCTCATAGCCATAGATCGGCTTCGACAGATTTTCAATCTCATATTTGGATGCACAGAAATACAACCGTGTATTATCTCTCAACCGGTTCTGCGCAACTGCAATCTTCTGGATAGACATACCATGCTGGACACAGGCTACATGGAAGTTCATCAGATCACGGATTAGTGCCGAATTGATCGTACCAAAATCATTAAATGCGTAGACGGTAGAGTTTGACACGATCACCATATCCGCATACAAAAATGCATACCTGTGCTTGATGCTTCTCCGTTTGACCGGCTTCATACCTTCGCGTTCCAGACGTGCGTAATCTTCCGATGCCCCATCTGCCAGATAATAGCATTTGATGCCATCCTTCTTGCTTCTTGCATATTTGTACATGTATTCTGCGGAGTCCCCCGCCTTATATATCTTATCAAAAAAGAGCCAGATCGGACGATGCTTTAAAACCGGCTTTGCCTTTAAGAACGCCCGAACAATGATAAACTTAATAACCTTCTTCTGTCCGGTTGCAAACATATCCCGCCATAACGTCAATTCTCTGCCTGCGATCTTCCCATGCTTTACCGGATCAACCTTCATGATATTGGCTTCTGTCTTATACATATACAGCTTCTTATTGATCTTCCAATAGCTGTGACGGAAACGGTCGCACAAACGGCTGAAATGAGAATCGAATTCCAGAGTGACCGGAAGATCCTCTACCGACATTCCCATCGTTTCACCATTCTCAAAGACATCCGCCCGGACTCTTGTTACATAAGCCAGTTCTGTTTCCTGTCCATATGGAAGCTCCACCCGGATCGTAAATGCCCGAAGCTTGAAGATCGACATGCCAAATGCTTTTGTATGTGCATACCGCTCATTATATTCTGCCGGATAGAAGCGGTCACCGACCAGAACACCAAACTCTGCTCCATTCATCAAAAGAATAGGCGATAAACGTCCTTCGATCGTAAGCTCTGTGTGATCCTCCATATCTTTATTGTCCATAAACTGAATGTCCGCCGTCGGCTTCGTAAGCTCTCCAATCTGGATATCATTATAGCTATAGCAGCCATCTGCAAAATCAAATTCCAGACCGGTGTCCTTATACTTTAAGATCAGCAATACCCACACCAGACAGTCTTCATTCTTCATATCCACATGGTATCCCTGATTCTCACAAATGATCGAATCATCTATATAAGAGAGCACTTCCCCAAGCCTCCACAAAAAAGACTCGCCGTCAGTCTCTTCAAATAAATGCTTGTTCTGGTTATCGAGATTTGCCTGGATCATATATTTTACAATGAACAGTGCATGCTGCATAACAAGCATCTGCAGGGTTTCCTGATGGATGGACATTTCCTTTAACCATTCGATCAGCTGATCAACGGTATCCTTATACCATGCCCGGTCATAGATTCCTTCAAAAAAGGTCTTATCCCCTTCAAAGCTGTTTTTCAAAGTATAGTCAACACCATCGATATAATAGAGCTTCTCATCCAGACAGGCTCTTGCCTGAACCGCAAGCAGCCATTTTAATACCGGAAATGATCCCTTTACCAGAACGTCCTCCAATGTATGCGCAGGGCTTCCGAATGTCACATTTGCATCCTGTCCGGCATTCTGTATTCCGGCAGAACTACTCTGTATTCCGGCATCTGCGATCTCCATCAACTGATTTAACAGGCTTCCCTTAAACACCATACCGAATGGTATAAATCCGTGCAGGAATCTTAAAATCTCCGTAGAGATCACACCATTTGTAAGCTGCTCATAGACACCATGAAATTCCTGATCTCTGTCCAGCTTCTGCGCAAGCCAAGGCGCATGCTTTCCTTTCTCGCGATATGCGGAAAACGGTGCATACATGATTCCCTTCTTGCCGTTCCTGCTCGGTCCGTATTTCTTCGGCAACAGAAAGATATCTCCGTTCCTGTGGTCATCAACAAAGGTCACGATACGCGCAAAATCCTCATCTGAAAGGATATCGCCCTCTTCCATCAAAAGGAACATCCCCTGCTCATCAAATTTTCCATGTATACTGAAGCTGTCCGCTCCGACTACGATCCTGTTTACCAACTGCCACGTCCTCCTGTTTTCTTTATCCCAGACTTTCCTGTAATGCAAATAACTGCTACTACCATAGAACAGATCGTCCCCTGCAGCAGCAGTTTCTGCTTATTTCTTCCAATCTTTATCTTGTATACTCCATGCTCTTCATCATGCGGGTATACATTTCCTCCAGACCGATCACCGGCTTCCAACCAAGTGCCTGAAGTTTATCTGAATTCAAGCGCATATTTACATCCGGTGCATAGCCAAATGTCATGGCGCTTTCCGGTATGTCAAATACAACCTTGATCTCATTATTTGCCAGTTTCTCTGCAACCATCTTTGCCATATCCCCGATCGTGATATGTGCTTCCGGATGCGCTACGGTATAGGCTTCACCATCATTTCCCTTTACAAGAAGGAGCAGAATACCCATAACGGCATCTCTGGTATAGCAGTAGTTACCAACGGATTTTCCGGCTGTGTGCAGAACAATATCCGTCTTATTCATAGCAGCCTTTGCAAACTGTGCAAATACACGATTCTCTTCATAGCTGATACCTGCGCCAAATGTCTGTGACAGTCTTGCAATACGAACCGGCAGCTTATACTCACTTGCGTAAGAAGAACACATACATTCGCAGAGACGTTTGCCCTCCGGATAACAGCTTCTTGGATTGTGGATATCAATGTATCCCAGATCATCTTCTTTTACATATGGCTTTTCAGGATCCGGTGCACCAAATGCTTCCATCGATGATATATATACAACACCCTCGGACTGCTTCTCCTTACCAAGGTCTAACATATTCTTTGTACCATTTACCGCAGTCATGATCGTCTCCACCGGATAGTCCACAAAGAACTTGGATGCTGTAGGGCTTGCTGCATGTATGATGTAGTTGATCTGTACTTCCGAGATCTTCTTGCCATTTGACAGGGTTACAGTCTCATCGGTAACCGGATTTCCAACATCGCCGATCACATACACCAGCTTATCCTTTGCAAATTCATCATAGATCTTGTCTGCCTTTTCTGCATTTCTGACAAATGCATAGATCGTGATATCAGCATTCTTTACTTCGTTCATCTTAAGCAGTGCCTTTACGATCTGTGAACCAACCAGTCCGGTTGCTCCTGTGATCAGGATGGATTTGCCGTATAATTTCTCATAATCTCCACCTGCATTTGCAATATACAACAGGTCCTCTTCTAAAATCTTATCTTTCATTATTATTTCCTCCTGCAATATTTTTTCTAAATATCTGTACGAATTGTTATCCTGTCATGGAAAGCACTTTCGGCATATTGCTATGCCCGCTGTGCAAATATCTATTATTCTTCCACCTGATACATTTTGATAATGTGAGCTTTCCGGTCTTCTTCCGGCGGAAGCTTCATATAGTCACCGTAAAGGGATGTCAAATAGTAATCGGTACAACCCGGTGCGATCAGCTCCCGTCCGCCAAATGTCACTTTCATTGGTTTTACATATTCTTCCCTTGGCATCTTCTCCTGCGGACCATAGCCACAGGCAATGCCGCCAACATATTTGCATGATTCAAAATCATATTGTGTACATAACCGGATCAGCTTCTTCACTGTCCGCTTCTTGCCCCATATCAAATGCGCAAATGGTTTCAGGATCGGCTTCACGATCTTCTTGACCAGATTACCGCCCCGGCCGGTCTTCATCTTCAGATATTGGATGATGCGGCGATACCAATGTGCCTTTTTATAGATCCGTTCAATCTCGGCATCATCATCCGGTAGTCCGTCCATCGGGAAAATATCCATCCATAGATAAATGTCGTATTTGTCTTTCGTATAATATTTGTCCAGCCTTGTCCTCGTATCCGCAAGCTTCGTATATGGCTCATCCAGATTGCCAAGGCTTGTTGACAGGAACTTATGCTCCGGCAGAAACGGCTGCTCTTTGATCACTTCCTGTAATCTCTCATAATCCGGTCGTGGCATCAGAATGTCGATATCATCATCCCACGGAATAAAATCCTGATGTCTGACTGCTCCAAGCAGCGTGCCGCCGCACAGATAATACCGCAGCCCATGCTTCTCACACAGATCATGGAACATGAACACCATTGTTTTCTCACGCTCATGGATATCCTCAAGCGTCAATAATTTTCTCACGTTTTCGTCTCCTCTTTTATGGTATATGCCTGCATTTGCCTTCTATATACCCTTAATATCCTTATGAATACCCATTAAAAGTCTCCTTATAATATCAAAAGGGCCTCTGTCTGATCTCCCTTACAATGTCAGGAGCTCTTCCGGGCGGCTAATGATATATTCCGCGCCGGCTTTTTCAAATTCCTCACGGTTTCCATATCCATACAGAACACCGACCGTATCAATTCCGCAGGCATGTCCACCATCAATGTCAAACATCCGGTCACCGATCATCACGGCATCCTTTTCATGTATCTGTGTCTTAACCTCTGGCTTGGAATCGTCCATCATGACTGCCTCTTCCCGGTCTGCCTGTGGCATATCCGTACCTTCCGCATCGGCTTCCTTCAACCGCTTCAGGCACTCTGCGATCAGCACCTGCTTGTCCGAGCCGGTTCCATCCGGGTTGCTTCCTACCACAACATCAAAATACTTTGCAAGGTCGAATTTCTCAAGTATCTTTTCCGTCGGTGCTGTAGGCTTGGATGTCGCCACTCCAATCTTTGCGCCTCTTTCTTTTAAGGCTTTGAGTGTCTCTGGGATTCCACCATAGATAGATGTCTCATATAGACCTGTCACATTGTATCGTTCTCTGTACTTCGCTACCAGCCAGAGTGCCTGATCGTGGTCAACATGACATTTGGATGTAAAGGAATCGTACAACGATGGTCCGATAAATGTCTTTAACACTTTCTCCGATGGCTCCGGCAGTCCGGCTGCATCCAGAGCATAGCGGATGCAGTTGAGAATGCCCGGCTCGGACTGGCTTATTGTGCCGTCCAGGTCAAATAAATAGTATTTATACATAGTGTTGCCTTTCTGTCCGTTCAAAATTCACGCCACCATTGTAGCATAGATCCTTTTTTCTCTCAACAACATTGATGTAATCTTGGGTTATGGGGGGATAAACAGCAAAAATTACCGAAAGTTACATCCAGACATACCATTTGTTACATTGGCAGTCTTTTTCCTCTTTTTTCTGCTATGCTGTTCCTGTCGACAAAACAGGCGCCGGAAATCATGAGGAATAAAATCTATGTATAACCAAAATAATAATAACACCATCCACCAGCTCTTTCCTACTCGCACGGAACAGGAATGTCTCGCTGAGCTTCGGAAGCATCCGCGAAGCTACTTTGCTTATCAGAACATGTCGCCAGAATGGAAGAACCGCTTTCTGGGGTTTATGGAGGGTAAGAAAACTCTGCCTTTAACTTATGATCCATTTTTCAAGAAGCTGTTCAACCCGGACATCTATCCGGAACGGCTATCCAGTCTGATCAGCAGTATCATCGGCACAAAGGTAACAGTTCAGTGCATCCTGTCAAATGAAGACAGCATGCTGCCGTCCACCTCGCTCCTGCTTCTGGATATCCTTGTCCAGTTAGAAGATGGCTCGATCGCAAATGTCGAGATCCAGAAGATCCCATACGCTTTCCCGGGAGAACGTATGTCCTGCTACTCCTCCGATCTCATGCTGCGTCAGTATACAAGAGTGAAAAGCCTGAAAGGAAACGCCTTTACCTACAAGGATCTGAAAACGGTTTACACGATCGTGATATATGAAAAAAGTCCGGATGCATGCCTGACTGATGCATTATCCGATATCTACCTGCACCACGGCAGAACTGTTTTTGATACCGGAATCGAACTGAAGCTTTTACAGGAATTCTATGTGGTTGCCCTTGACGTTTTCTGTGAAAGTAAGTATGCTAAAGATATTAATGAATTAAATGCATGGCTGTCATTACTGACTGCCCAGTCGGTTGACGACCTTGCTGCACTGGTATCTGACTATCCATGGATGGAAGCTATCTGTAAGGATATGTCTGAATATATGTATGATCCGGAGGAGGTAATCACCATGTTTTCAGAAGCACTTCGAATGTTAGATGAGAATACAGTTCACTATATGATCGATGAACTACAAAAGGAACGAGATGAAGCGGTAGCGGCTCTGTCTGAAAAGGACTCCCTGATATCCGAAAAAGATGCGGCTCTCTCTGAAAAGGACTCCCTAATATCCGAGAAAGACTCTCTGATATCCGAAAAGGATGCCGAGATTGCGGCTGTTCTTTCTGAGAAGAACGCAATGATTTCTGAGATCGCGGCTTTAAAAGCACAGCTTGCCGCCCTCAATAAATAAACTATTTTATAACAATAACACATAAAGTAAAAACGCCTGCTGGCTGTATCCATGGAATATACGATATTCCTTAGGTACAACCAGCAGGCGTTATTCTTTAAACACATCCTACCTGTTTCCTTCTATTTTATTATTTCAGCTTCCATGTCTTGACATATCTGATGAAGCTCTTTTTTCAGATTTTCTGTGTATGTTTCTGCCAGACTCTGTACATACTAGTGGCATAAAACTATGATTTGAGGGTTGTATATGAAACAGTTTAAACCATATATTCCGGCAGACAAGGTGATGCCGGAGCTTACACCTACTTCTGTGATTCTTGGCATTATCCTGGCGGTCGTGTTCGGTGGTGCAAATGCCTATCTGGGCTTACGAGTCGGCATGACCGTCTCCGCTTCCATCCCTGCTGCCGTTCTATCTATGGGTATTGTGCGCATGATCATGCGCCGCGATTCAATTCTTGAAAATAATATGGTTCAGACGATCGGCTCTGCCGGAGAATCTCTGGCTGCCGGAGCTATCTTTACGCTGCCGACCCTGTTCATGTGGGCAGATGAAAATCCCGATATAAAACCTCCATCTTTTCTGATGATTGCATTTGTCGCCATCTGCGGTGGACTGATCGGTGTTCTGTTCATGATCCCACTTCGTACCGCTCTGATCGTAGAAGAACATGGTACACTTCCATTTCCGGAAGGAACTGCCTGCGCTGAAGTACTGCTCGCCGGAGAAACCGGCGGTCACAAATCCAAGCAGGTATTTTCCGGGCTTGGTATCTCTGCTGTCTATAAATTTATTGCTGATGGTCTGCATTTGTTTCCAAGTGAGATCGCATGGACGATTCCTGCCTATAAAGGATCGGGCTTTGGCATGGATGTTCTCCCTGCACTGGTCGGTGTCGGCTATATTTGCGGCGCAAAGGTTGCTTCGTATCTGTTAAGCGGTGCTGTACTTGGATGGTTTGTTATCATGCCATTACTCGTTCTTGTTGGAGGTAACAACATCCTGTTCCCCGCTTCCGTTCCGATCCATGAACTGTCAGTCGATCAGTTATGGGGAAATTACGTACGGTATATCGGTGCAGGCGCAGTGGCAGCCGGCGGTATCTTCAGCCTGCTAAAATCATTTCCGCTGATCGCATCCACATTTGCCAAAGCCCTGAAAGGCTTTGGACATACAGATGGAAATTCGCGAACATCCAAAGACATTCCGCTTCCTTATGCAATCGGCGGTATCCTGATCGTAGCATTTGGTCTGAGTGCTTTTCCAAATATTCCGATCAATCCGGTCACATCCATTCTGATCATTATTTTCGGATTTTTCTTTGCAACCGTATCTGCAAGAATGGTCGGTGTCGTCGGCTCATCGAATAACCCCGTGTCCGGTATGGCGATCGCAACCCTGCTATTTGCAACGATCCTGTTAAAGCAAGCCGGCATAGCAGGATACCGGGGTATGACATCTGCCATCTGCATCGGTACTGTTATCTGCATAATTGCAGCCATGGCAGGAGACACCTCGCAGGATCTAAAAACGGGGTATATCGTCGGTGCAACCCCATATCTGCAGCAGATTGGCGAACTGATCGGATCGATCGCATCCGGTCTTGCGATTGGCGGCGTTCTCTATCTGCTGAATGCCGCATGGGGATATGGTTCTACCGAGCTTCCTGCTCCGCAGGCAACCCTTATGAAAATGGTCGTTGAAGGTGTTATGAATGGCAATCTTCCATGGGGACTTGTTATTGTCGGCATTTGCATTGCTGTCGTTGTCGAGATCTTAGGTATCCCGGTTCTGCCATTTGCCATCGGACTGTATCTGCCGATTTACCTGACAGTTCCGATCATGATCGGTGGTCTGATCCGCCTTTTCGTGGAGAAACGCCGCTTTGCCGATGAGGGTTCCCGCGAAACCGTCCGTAATAACGGTATCCTTTTCTCCTCCGGTATGATCGCAGGTGAAGGGCTGGTTGGAATCCTGCTTGCCATCCTTGCCGTATTCGGCGTAAGTGATCGGATCAATCTGGGACTTATGGGATTCCATCTTGGAAAATGGGGCGGCTGCCTGTTCTTCCTTGCCCTGCTTTTCAGTATGATCTACATGATCCATAAAACGAAGGATAAACAATCATCCAATAACACACTTTAATATCTTCACCCGGAAAGGATTTATTTTCTCATGCAAAAACGTAATATACAGAACCATATTTCTAACAATGCCCACCAATTTTTTACAGGAAAAACAAAAAAGAGTTTTCTTTCTCATACTGCAAACTACATGGACAAAATCCCCTGCATCAACCTGAATTATACATGGGAACAGTCGCCCGATGGGATTGTTGTGATCGAAATGCCACATACCGGATTTTATCACAAGATCGCCCAGAAATATTTTCACAAACCAAAGAAAAGCCATATCAAACTTGATCGATATGGCAGTACCTTATGGATTCATATAAATGGCGACAACACAGTATTCAATCTGGTATCCATCATGGAAGAACACTTCCCCGAAGAAGCTCCTGATATGTTAAAACGTGTTATCGCCTTTCTTGAAACACTGGAGAGGGTAAGGTTTATCTATTTACTGTAACCCTGTATTAAAATATCCGTATTCCGTGTCCACATTATAGATTGCATAGCAGTCAAGTGCCTCCGGTATAGGCACACTGTAATAATGGAAACCTAACCAACGCTGCATCCCTTCCGGCATATCTGCTGTCGGTGCACCCGGAAGATACACTGTAAATGTCGTTCCACCCGCAATTCCGTAAAGTTCTGTAAATGTGGTTTTGTATCCGTTATCATTTGCAACCACTTTACCGATCTCATCATCATACTTTAAAGTGTCCAGCTCCATTGTGTAAGTATATTTATCCACCTGTTCAATATTCTTAAATGTCCCGGAACCACTGGAAACTGAACTGCTTTCATAATTACTGTCATGGAAAGATGCCGTGAATGTTCCATCCGGCTTAATATTAATACCAGAAGCCCATGCTCCTACTCCGCTTGACATAGTAAAGCTCTCAGGCAGATCCTCCGGCAATGTCATTGCTACCTCTCCTGCATTTCCGGCAGAGACTTCTTTCTTATCGGCAGATTTCTCCTGCTTTTTGTCAGATGCCGTTTTGTCCGTTTTTTTCTGTGTGATCTTTCCCAGATATTCCATAGCTTCATCATAGGTCATGGCGGTATCATCCAGCGTACCAAGAACCTCCTTGGCTTTATCCTTGCCCTGGCCATTATACATTAACAAGGTATCAAAATTCTTCTGTAATTTCTTTACCTGCGTATCATACTTATCCTCTGATATCTCAGATCCATTCTTGGTACATGAAACAACCGTTGCCGAATAATCCTCATTTGGTCCTTCTTTTCTTGCCCAGGTTGTTGCTTTCTGAAGCATACCGGAATCATCTAATGCAAATTTGATATACTGATCCGTATATCCCTCATCTCCGATTCCACTATATGCATATAAGGTTCCCTTCTTAGTCGTAAACAGATAATAACTGGTTCCGGAAGCGGCATTTATATCCCAGCCACTATATTCTTCCATATCCGTTCCAAAGATTCTTTTTGCATTTGTTCCGTCAAAGCTATATATATCCATCTGCGCAATTGAAGCTTCGTTCTGTTCCGATCTTACCAGGATCATCTCCGGCACACCATCACCTGTAACATCGGCAAATACGATCGGTGTCTGTTCCTCTTTTGCAGTCTTTGTGGAATAATCATATTCATACTGCCAGAAATAATTGTCGATCTGTGTCTTATAGGATTCAAGTACCTCTTTGTATGCTGCTTTATAAAGACTTTCATCAATGGCTGCCTCTGTCGTTACCTCTGTTGGTTCTTCCGTTGTAACTTCAGTGGTTACCTCTGCCTTTGTTGTCACCTCTGTTGTAACAGTATCATCACTTGCTTCCGAAGTGACTTCTGTTGTTGCATTCTGATCTTTCTTCTTATCCTGTGAGTGCTTATATGCAAATCCTGCTCCGACCGCACCTCCTACCAGGGCAACGGAAGCGGCTGCGATCACGATCTTGCCTGTTACCGTTTTTATAAATGCCTGTTTTCCAACTGTAGCTGCGATAGCCTTTCCGCCTTCTACTGCACCAACAGCCGATCCTGCGGCTCCTGCCTGAGTGACTCCTCCTGCTGCCTGTCCTGTGGCTCCTGCCTGTGCAGCTCCTCCTGCTACCTGTGCAGCCCCGCCTGTAACATTGCCTGCCATCTGCATAGCACCACCATGAATGATGCCGGCTGCAACATTTCCACCAATGCCTGCCATCTGCTCAAATACATGCGTAACGATCATATTTCCACGTTCTGCCATAAGCAGATATACAAGAAGACACATCGGTGTGTAGCTGTAAAGCTTGTAGCCCTTCTTCTGAAGCTCCTCTGCCTTTGCCTTGATATTCTTACGTCCATAATTCAGTCTGGACTTTACGGTGTTCTCGGAACAGTTCAGTACTGTGGCAATATCCTTGATACTGTAACCCTCCAGATGGAACATAAGCACACAGATTCTCTGTTCATCCGACAGGGAATCGATCAGCTCCCGCACCATATCCTGTGTCTCCTGCACGGTACATGCCATCTCCGGCTGTGTACTCATGTTTTCATCTTCCAGATTATACTCAAAGACATCCCCTTCATCATTTTCATTCTGCAGATCAGAAAACAAGACTGCCTTTTTCTTCTGAAGTGCATTGATCGCAGTATTTGCCACGATGGTACTCATCCATCCCGGAAATGCATTTGCATCCTGCAAACTATCTAATCTGGCAAATGCCTTTATATAGGCATCCTGAAGGACATCCATTGCATCCTGCTCATTCTTCATATACTTCATTGCAATGTAGAGTTTATTCCGATATGTATTCTCATATAAGAACGTAAATCCTTCTTCACGCCCTGCCTTTGCCTGTTCCACTGCCTGTGTATAATCCACACAGCTTCCGCAAAACGGACAGTTGTATTCATTCCCCTGTAAATCATTTCCACATGTTCTGCACTTCATGTTATCCTGCTCCTCCTGCTTTTTATCTTATTTCTGTAATTTATATATTATCTTTATACCTTTATTTATCTGGACTGCCTGTCATGCTCGATCCGGTCAAATAATTCTTTCTTGCGTTCCGGATCGTCCGGCAGCTCCTTTCGTTCTTTTCTTAACAATGCAACAAACGCGCGCACTGCCTTCCACACATCCATATATCTCACCTCCTGTTTATTGGACAGATCAGGTGGGTAAAAAGTTTTAAGTTTTTGGATATTTTTTGCTTTATTATAGCATACCACAAAATCAGGATAACATTATATTCTATTTCTTTATCTTTACAGTCTTATATTTGCTCCATGCAGAGTAACATTTCTTCTCGCGGGAACCTGCCTTTACATAAGAACGGACACGGACATAATAAGTCTTGCCCTTTTTCAGATCCCAGAATGTACAGTTATTGTAATTCTTAAATGGCGCATCATATACTTTCTTATTCTTTTTGAATTTCTTATCCGTTGCGATCTGGATCTGATATCCGGTCGCCTTGCTCTTGCACTTCCATGTTACCTTTAACTTTCCGGATGAAAGATTCTTTACCTTGCTTACAGTGGTCTTCGGAACATCTGTAAATGTCGTCTTAAATGTATACATTCCGGCATAATTTGGATCAACACTATATGGCCAGCCTTTGGTCATCGTGATGTAGTAGGTTCCCTTTGGCAGGAAAAATGTGTATTTTCTGGTTCCCGGTGTAACACCCGTCTGAATATAGTGAATGTCACCATTCGTATTCTCGATCACAACATTCATTTCCTTGATCTTGCTGTTGATCTGAATGTTCATGTACTGGTTCTTTGTCATCTTCATCTTATAGATATCTGTTGTCTCGTTAAATGCAAACTGTCCTTTATAGGTCGTACCTGCCTTATAGGTAAATGCCATCGTTTTCTCATCGTTCTGTGACAGCCATGCCTCGGAACGTGTCTCGCCGGATGCCTTGTATGATGCGGTAAATGTAAACTTGCAGCCGGTATAAAAACCTGCACACAGTGATAATTTATAATCACCTGCTAATAATTCTGCCTTATAGCTGCCATTTCCTTCACTGACTGATGCTGTATAGATCTCATTATCATACATATCGCTGACTTTTATATAATTAAGCCCGGTGTGGGTCTTTCCAATTTCCTCCGTCGCAATCGCAAGAGAAAATGTACCGGATTTCTTCATCGTAAATGTATACTCATATGTATTCTGTGCATCCTCCAGCTCGCCACTGTAACTCTGTCCCCATACGATCTGCTGTGGACTGTTTAACACCTCTGCGGATACCTTTCGTGCAGGACTTACTGCACACATCATCACCATTAAAATTACTGCTAACATGATCTGTTTCATTTTTCTACTCATAATAATCTGTCCTCTCTTTCTACATTCTTTTTACTCAACTACTTCAACATCCATCATCTGCTCTTTGTATGCCTTACGGATCGGGATGATCGGCAATCCGATAAAGACCATGATCGAGATGAAGAAGGATACCATACCTGTAACGATGTCATATGGAAATGGTACGATGAGCCAGCCCCATTTTGCTATCTTGCCTGCCATTCTCACCGCAGTTCCAAACCCTCCGAAGAAGTAGGAAACAATGCCTGCCATAACTCCATACCCCATCATAGACATCGGGATCCTGCCACCAAAAATACCGGAAAGGACAAATCCTAAAACGGTTAAACAGGTTGCTCCCAATGCGATGTACTGTGCGATTTCGATTCTTTTCATTTTCTTCATTTTTTATTCTCCTTTTCTTTATCTGAGGAGCATTTTTATCCGGAAATTCATCCATAAAAAATGCAACCTCTGTATCGTTTCACCTATATGACACAGAGGTTGCAAAAAAGTTTTATATTTTTTGAAATTTTTTAAAAATTTTTTCAGACACCATTTTTTAAGTATAATCGGAGAGTTTTTGGAAATACAATCGGAGAGATTCGGTATTTTCAGTCGGAGAGTTTTTTTATAGAATGAACTTTCTCTTATAAAATAAAATGCCTTTGACTGATCCTCATAAACAGCCAAAGGCACGCTAATAATTTTTTATTATTTGCTCTCTTTAAAATATTTCAATGCACCTGCATAGGACATTTCACATCCGTCACTTACTCCTCCTAAATTTCGATCTGCCGTTATATTTCCTGACGAATCTCTGTTAATATCTGCCAACTGATCATATATGCCATAAGGAGCTGTCGCCGCCATGTTCTTCAGAACCTCACTATCCACTTCTTGATATATTTCGTCGCGTTTTGTCTGATATTCCTCCCAGGCCACAGATATACCGTCCCGTTCTGCAAGCAATGCTGTTTCTTCATCCCCCACCTGTTCTGCATGACAGGTCCAGACAATCGGTTGTAAGCTATCTCCACGAGAAGTAGCCACATCGAATTCTATCATCTTATCTATGACACCAATCTCTGTATCATCACTCTGTCCATCGCTGCAAAGTATGTACAACCGGCATCCATTTTCTGAAACTTCTCTAGTGCAAACTAATACATATGGTGTTCCTTCTGATCCCCATTTGTCCCGATTCTCATCTGACCTTGTATCAAGTTCTCCACTATAGACCTGTATTGCTTCATTATCTATATATGTATATATATGAAGATCAGCTTTATTCGGATCTGATTCATCCTGTGCCGCAAAGATCAGTTCAGGAGTATCATCTCCCATAATATCAGCAACAGTAATCGCTCTGGATTCTCCTACCAACGTCGGTTCATTCTCCCTCACTTGTGAAGTCTGCCAGCTATAATTCTCAATTTCCTGTCTGTATTCTTTTATTATTTCTGTATACGCATCCTGCCAGGTATTCTTATTATGATTGTAGATTGCTACTCCGGCTGCTCCGCCTGCTACTGCCACTCCGGCTACCGCCATCGTGATCTTACCGGCTACTGTCTTTAAAAAGGTCTGTTTTGCGGCTGTGACTGCCGCAGTCTTTCCTCCCGCCGCTGCACCTGTTCCAACTGCCGATCCGGCAGCCCCGGTCGCTCCGGCACTTCCGGCAGCAGATAACGCACCTGCTGCTCCACCATGGATCAGTCCGGCACCGACTACACTTCCAACACCCGCCAGCTTGTCGAAGGTTCCTGCTACCAGCATAGTTCCTCGTTCTGCCATGAGCAGATAGGTAAGAAGTGCCATAGGTGTGTAGCTGTACAGCTTGTAGCCCTTCTTCTGAAGCTCCTCGGCCTTTGCCTTGATATTCTTACGTCCATAATTCAATCTGGACTTTACTGTATTCTCTGAACATCCAAGAACTGTCGCAATATCTTTTATGCTGTATCCTTCAATATGAAACATCAGCACACACATTCTCTGTTCATCAGACAATGATCCGATCAGCTCCTGTACCATTTCCTGCGTTTCTTTCGTTGTACATGCCATCTCAGGCTGGGCTGTCATGTTCTCATCTGCAATCGAATATTCAAATGCCTCCCCATCCTGATCTTCTCTCTGTATATCCGAAAAATTCACTGTATGGCGATCTCTCAATGTATTCCTTGCGGTATTTGCAACAATGGTACTGAGCCATCCCGGAAATGAATTTGCATCCTGAAGACCGGAAAGCCGCTCAAATGCTTTCACATAGGAATCATGGAGAACATCCATTGCTTCATCCTCATTCTTCATATATTTCATCGCAATATACAGCTTATTCCGATATGTCATCTCATACAGATAGGAAAAGCCTTCTTCCCTTCCGGCTTTTGCCTGCTCCACCGCCTCTGTATAATCAACTGCCGCCCCACAGAACGGACAGTTATATTCATTTCCCTGCAGATCATTCCCACATGTTTTGCAAATCATTTGTAGCCTCCCACACGCCTGTTTTTTCATTTTTGTATACTTTTAATAGAAATATGTCAGATCCGTTTTTTCTGTTTAGCCTATTATAGCCTTTACTGCACTAACATCCAGATTTGTTATCTCAACAATCTGATCCAAAGAATAGCCTTTCTTATGCATATTCAGTACAATCTCTGTTCTTGCCTTCTCTTCACCTTTAGCTTCACTTTCTTCCTTGATACCCTGACTTAAATTACACATAATACTCACTTCCTTTTCTACCACGTCTCACCGTCTCTCCAGATTTCATTGTAACGTAGTTCACAGGGGATAGCAAGATGAAGAAAATAAAGGCAACAAAAAACTGACATGAGGATCAGGTATCTTTTCTTCCGAAAATATGATGATCCATATGTCAGTTTTTGTACTTATTTATGTAGGGTTGTATTTATTATTATTTAATCTTAACAGTCTTAACCTTACTCCAAGAAGAATAATAATATTCATCCGGAGTACTACCATAATTATCAATTTTCACATAAGAACGAACACGAACATAATATGTTCCTTTTTTCAAATCAACCATATACATTCCTGTATATTCATCCTGCTTTGTCTTTTTGCCCTTTTTAAACTTTTTGTCTCTTGCAATCTGGAACTGATAGCCATTTGCCAATGAATTTTTCTTACACCGTATATACATCGTCTTATACTTATTATCCGGTTTTGTTTTAGTAATAGTTGGCTTTGGTATTGCAGTTACAGAAGTTCTAAAGGAATACTTACCTGTATAATGATAGTCCGTTGCGTAATTTACACCACCTCTGAACTTGACATAATATGTACCCTTTGGTAAAAATACTCTGTATTTATGAAGTCCCGCTTCAATATCTGATATACTAACATTCCGACTGCCACTTGTGTTTACCAAATTAATGTTCAGTTCACGGAGCTTACTAGATACCGTCAGATTCAGATACTGACTTTTTGTTACTCTCATCTTATAAATATCTATATCATCATTCAACGCTAACTGTCCTTTTACAGATTTACCAATCTTATAAGAGGTTGCTGTTCCCATCTCATTATTCTTTGCCATTGCATGCTCGGACTTCGTTTCCTTAGATGGCTTAAATGATGGTGTAAATGTAAAATTACAACCATCCATACCACCTTCCATGCCTATTCTTAATGTATAATTACCTGCCAGCAAATCCAGCGATAAACTACAATCTCCCACATTATAAATCTTGTATACTTCTTTTCCTGTTTCGTCCAAAACTGTTATTTTACCCATACTGGTAAATGCATATCCAGCATCCGATACCTGAAATACAAAGGTGACATTTCCGGATTGTTTCAAAGAAAATGCATATTTATAACATTTACTGGTCTCTGTACTGCCACTATACGAACTGCCCCATTTCAGTTTTGGTCCCTCTGTTGTTCCTGCTGCAAATGCCTTCTGCACTGGCATCACTAACATTACGAATGCTGCTGCCAGCATTACAATTAACCCTTTCCATAAACTCTTGTTTTTCATCATTTTTCTTCTCCTTTTCATTTTTTTATTACAACAAATATTTACAGATGCAAGAGAAATATTATATTTTCCTGCCTTCTACTATATAAGACAGGGGCAAATGGAAAAAGGTTTTAAAGTTTTCAAATTTTTTTAAAAATTTTTTTCACCTTGACTCATACTGTCCAGATAAAACGAAAACGCCGTCTGTGATATTCCTACCACAAACGGCGCCCCCACTCTTGTTATTATATATTTTTTATTTTGTTACCTTGACCTTGGAAGATAAGCCTTTGCTCTTAAACAGCTTCTGATAAGAGGAAACCTTCTTCTTTGGTACTTTAATCGTAGTAACCTTTGTGATGCCCTTAAATGCATTTTTAGAAAGCTTCTTTGATGTAATCTTTGAAGACTTAATTGTAATTGTCTTCAGCTTCTTACATCCGCTAAATGCCTGATCTCCGATCTTCGTTGTCTTCGCCGGAAGCGTAATACCGGTAAGAACTTTGCAGCCCTTAAATGCATATGCTCCGATCTCCGTTACGTTCTGTCCCATAGTAACGGTTTTAAGTTTTATTGCTCCATTGAAAGCATTCTTGGAAATCTTACTAACATTGCTTCCGATTGTAACCTTTGTTACCTTCTTATTATTCTTGAAAGCACCCTCTGCAATCTGTGTTACTTTGTATTTCTTACCTCTGATCTTCACGGTTGCCGGAATGCTGACAGTCTTAGCCTTTTTATTTACAGGTGCTTTATATGCAACTGTTTTCTTGGATGTGCTTATAACCTGAACCTTTGCAGCTTTACTGTCATCAGAAACCACATCCCCCTTCTTGATCGGTTTTACTATTGGTTTTTCCGGTGTTGGATTTACCGGTGTCTGTTCCTTAAGTTTTGCAATCGACTCTGTTCTTGTCTTTTTGCAGACACTACAGGTATATGTCTTTACACCCTCTGTCTTTGTAGTTGGCTGTGTTGTAACCTTTCCTTTATCCCATGTATGTCCGATTGCCTTCAGTTCTTCTATATCCATAACCTCATTACACTCGGTACATCTATATGTGATAAAACCATTTTTCTCACAGGTTGGCTCAACTCGTGTTCCATTATCTTTGATATGTTTCGTATGTGGTGCCTTAACCTTGATTATTACTACATATTCGTCAGATGTATATGCTCTTTCTTCTGTATAGGATGTTACTGTAATTGTAGTCTCACCACATCCCGTTATAGTAACTTTACCGGTCTCATCTACAGCAGCAACCTCCGGATCAGCCGAAACATACCGTAATGCAGAGAGCTTGGATTCAAGCGCTGCATCCTTCAAAGCCACATCCAGTGTAAATGCGCTATCGCCAAACACCTTCTCATAAGCCTCCGTACCGGTTAATTCAAGTCTGATAGTCGGAAGAACCGTTACCGCAATCCTCTTTGTTGTAGCACCCTTACCTGTACTTGCAGTGATAATGGTCGATCCCTTGCCTAACGCAGAAATGGTAATTCCATCACAAGCAGCTATCTCTTCGCCGCCTTCTGCGACCTTATAGTCAATAACATCTGTTGATCCATCGTTAAGTTTGGCATCGATCCAGATCTTTTCGCCCTTATAAAGCGTCACCTTATATTCACCGGCTGATGCATCCCACGCAAAATCATCAGAATCGGAAGTGATCGTAATATTGGTTCCCTTTACATACTTTGTTAATGTAACATTTATGGAATGTGATAATTCAGAATCTGCATAATAGTTTACTGCACTATCCTTAATTGTTACATTAACAGCGATTTCTGCTGTTCCTGCCTTTGAATAGGATGTATCATAAGCAGTCGTGATAACTCCGTTTGATACATTTGCCACGATATTTGACTGATCGGATATCTTCTTATAAGATACAGTATATTCATCTGCTGCAAGGCCTTCGATCTCGCCAAATTCTATCTGAAGCTCATGCTTCACATCATTCTGAACTGTAAATTCATTTGATCTTACAAGTGCATCTATATTCTTAAGCTTCGCTTTTGCAATTGTAAATGTTTCTTCCTTACTGTTTGTAGTATGAATACCATCACCCTTGATCGTAAGTCTACCGGTACCGGCATTCACATTCTCACCATACTCTACCGTATACTGATCGTCCGGAACAACTGCGCCATCGATTGTAACTTCGATATTTTCCTTATCCGGTGTCTGCTGCGTTCCATCATAGGTATATTCGCCATTTACTGCTACTGCTGCCTCTGCAAGATCATAGTATAAGGTTGGCTGTGTGATCACTATTGTATACTGGATCACTACTGTTTTTGCTTTATCTACATATATATCTGCTACATATGTTGCCTCAACCGCATTCTGTCCAACTACTTCACTTGATACAAAATCAATCTGACCAACTGAATTGGTAAATCCCTGTACCTGAAGACGGATCTTATCCTTCAGTGCTGAGATATCACCAACATTCTTACCTAATGCAAACTTAACAACATGCTCCGCATTATCTACATCTGTAGCAACAAATGATTCGCCGCCCGCAGTAAGTGTGGTCTTTTCCTTATTTAAACCTGCAAAATCAAATACAGTTATTTCATAGGATGCTGTAATATCATCACTGTATCTGTCATCTGCAATATACTGAAGTGTTACCGTCTGTGCAGAAACGCTGTTCATATCATAGCCTGTAACCTTCAGCTCTTTATCAATATCAACCGGTGCAGTCTTCTTATTCTTATATGTCTTTACTACCTTCAGACCATTCAGATCAAACTCTGCCCCTTTGGCAAATGCTGTCTTATTTGGGAAACGTTCGATGCTGATCGATTCTACGGTTGATTTTGCTTTAACTGCAAATTTTATCGTCTCACCACGATATTCAGATACCGATAATACTACATTGTACTCTCCTGTTTCCTGATTCTTTGTAACATAACTGCTGTCATTTATAATGGACTTGCCATCCAACAGGATATCTGTGATCTGGAATCCGTCATGTGCAACAATATTATTAATTGCGTATGTACCGGTTGCCGTATCCTCCAGACTGGACTCATCAATGATCAACTGGTTCTCTGCAAGATTTCCCTTTGCATTGTAGGTTACACCATCATCAATATCCAGTTCAAGGTATACAGCAATCTCCCCTTCCTCCGGAGTCTGATTCTTTCCCTTTGTGATAACACCATTTCCGGTATATTTACCATTCATAAAGAACTTACCGTAAATATTAGCATTTTCTTCCAGATTAAGAGAACCATTCAATACAATGATACCATATTCGGAATCCATCGCCATTGTTCCATTAACTGTTAAAGTACCATTGATGATCAACTGTGCATCACTGTCAGCTGCCCAGACAAGCGCACCCGGAAGTACATCATCATGCTGTGGATCAACTACAAGTTCAACGTCCTTAGGAATGATCAGCTTGGATGATGACGGTAATTCTAATGTTGTTCCTGCTTTAATATGTGTACTCTTGCGAATGGTTGCTGTTCCATAAACCTCATATGTCTTTCCTACGAACAGAACAGAGTTAGAAACAGTTCCCAGAACAGGAACATCCTCTGCCTTTGCTCCACAGATATTATCACCGATAATTGTAATATCAGAAGCAGATGAGCCATTCAGTGCTCCTACTGCAATACCATTTTCAGCACTAAGGTTGACTGTTGCATCTGTTAAGACATTTACGTTCTTAACATCTCCTGCATAAGCACCAATTGCCGGACCATTTGCAGCAATAACTATAAGCTTTCCTTTTGTCTCAACGACCTCGCCGATAATATTAATATCCCTTGTCTCTGAATTCAGACCGGCTCCAATACCGGCTCCATTTCCTCTTGCTCTGATACTAATAAAACCTGTATTTGAAATATTAATATTTGTTGCCTCTGATACAGTATCTGTTGCTCCGGAACCAATACCGGCTCCGTTTTCTGTACCATCGACAGTCAGATTTCCTGCATACTCTAAATAAATATTGATATTATCAACGGATGCATTCTTACCGGAACCGATACCGGCTCCGTCTGTTCCTGCTGTTACCGTTACAGCTACATTTCCTGAAATGTAAATATCGGAGGCTGCACCTGCCAGACCGGAACCGATACCGGCTCCATTTGCTCCACCAACTGCTGTTACAGTTCCACCTGATATCATAATATATGATACCTTTGCATTTGCTCCCGAGCCAACACCAGCTGCATCTGTGCCGCCTGTTGCTTTTTTTACAACACCGCCTGTTACCTTAATCTCTGTTGCTTCTACATCAGATCCGGAACCGATACCGGCTCCGCCGTCTCCACCGGTCGCTATTACAGTTCCTCCTGAAATGGTAATACCGGAAGCAAGCTTTGCTTCATCATTTATGTAAGCACCGGAACCAATACCGGCTCCGCCAATATTTTTAGAACCGATCGTTCCACTTCCCGCTGTTGCATTTACGATTCCGCCTACAATCTCGATATTGGCAGCATCAGCATTTGCACCGGAACCGATACCGGCTGCTCCGTTTGCACCAATTGCTGTTACGTCTGCATTTTCTGAGATCCGGATGCCATCAACCGGCATATTGTACTGAGAACCGATACCGGCTGCTCCATATGCTGCATAGCTTTCATTTGATGGCTGTGATCCCCTTGCTTTTATAATTACATTTCCATTTATCTCAATATTTGAAACAACCTTTAAGGTTTTGTCTGTACCACCACCGATACCGGCTGCTCCATATGTCGCATTGTTACCGGCAGTTGCATTTATAGTACCTTTCGTCGTAGAAGTCAGTACCAGCTTACCGCTTCCATTCTTCTGGATCGCTGCATAAGCTCCCGATGATGTCAGATTGTTTGTTCCGTAAGCAGTGATCGTCACGGTCTTACCCTCTGCCGGATTTACTGTGATCGCTGCCCCCTGAGTATTCCGTGTGATCGTCAGACTACGGATCGCAAGATTCACATCAATATCCCCTGCTGCCTTGATCTGACCCTTCATAACCTTACCGGATTTTGTTCCGAACAGGATCATCTCCTTATCAGATTTGATCGTAAGTCCATCCGTCTCCGAATAAGAATAGTCATCTTTTGTTGCTGTTTCCGCTGTGCTCTTTACTCCAAGCCAGAGTCCATCCTCCAGCTTCGTATATTTGTCATAGCCATATGGATCAGTGATCGTATTTGTAAATGTACCATACGCTGTCTCCATACCGGATTTTGACACCGCATATTTTGTAGTATTACTTCCTACCTGATACATACCGGTATTATCATATGAGATCGATACACCGGATGTCTTTGACTCTACATATCCTCTATGATATTCACCATCAAAAGTAATCCTTATATCATTCGGAGTCACATAAGGTGCTCTCTTACAATAAAGATAAATATATGCACCTCCGGCATTTTTATTGAGATCTCCATCAATCTTGTTCCAGTTGCTGTCAACATTCTCGACCCTCTCTGCATTCTGGCTTTTAAGACTGCTTCCTGAATTTCCTCCGGCATACTGCAGCTTTTTATCAGTGTCATTCCAGATACCAAGTGATGAGATTGGATCTCCTGCATTTCTGTCCTTTGTTGCATAGACGTAGATATAACCGGACTTTGAACCTACACCATCATTCAGGTCACCCGTCTTTCTCTCAACGCTATATCCGTCAAGACTGCTTGATGTACCTGCATCACTCTGCCATACAGACCATATTCTTGTATATGCCTGTGCCGGATCTGTGGTCGTCTTTACCCAGATATAATCATTGGATCCTTTTCCACATCCCCTGTTTACATTTCCCGCATTTCCATCAATAGACAGTCTTGTATATCCTGCATAATTAGCACTAAATCCACCGGATTTAATATCACAGATATACAGCGTCTGACGTGTCGCCGCTTCCGACTTTATATTCGGAAAAAAATTACCGATACCTGCAACCGTTGCAAACACCATAACTGCAGCCACTACCACTGACATGAAACGCTTCACAAATTTAATTTTCTGTTTCAATCTTATTTCCTCCTTTTTATTTTTCTATATAAAAGAGCCAAATGCTCTTATATATTAAAGCGTCTGTTTTATAACAGACCAATCTCCCGACCGCGTTCGACTGCCTCCTGACGCGTCGGAACCTGCAGCTTACGAAAGATATTACAACTATGGAACTTCACAGTTCCCGTCTTTTTGCCCAGTTGTCGTGCAATATCATCATTACTTAAGCCCTGTGCCATCAAACGAAAGACTTTCTCTTCCATCTGAGTCAGAGGTTCATAATATTCATATGGAGATTTTAAATAATCAGGGAAATAAGTACCGACCGAATATGCAAGTTCCTTAATCTCACTTATGAAGGAATCTTCTTCATATTCTTTCTGATAAATTGCCAGCATTTGTACCATACAATTGCCTGTGTCCGCAAGCAGTCTGATATAACCGCACCTTTTTGCAAGCACAATGGCCTTGGAAAGCTCCTCACACATGCCTTCCATATTCTTCATCTTATAATATATGATAGCTGACAACATATAGCATTCACACAAATCCATATAACGTCTGCCCGGAATCAACAATGCAATAAGCTGGTGTGTCAATACATAGGCAGCCATATATTTGCCTGTCTGTATATAACATCGCACCTTAACCATCCATACATACATATCCGTCATGAAGATGCCCTTATTCTCATCCGGTGCTATATCATCTAACCAACGCTCTACATCCTGTAGTCGCCCATCATAACAGGCACCAAGACATTCGATCGCATCCAGACTTGAAGTTAATTCATCCCATCCCGTAACCTGTATCCGTTTCCGAATCTTTTCCACCAAAGGACGTGCAGCTTTTGTCTGTCCATTTACCAAAAGGATCTTCATCTGAAGTGCAAGTGCCACAAACAGACAACGCATATCCTTCTCCTGCTCGATCAACGGAATCGTTCCGGTCACAAGAATCAGTGCTTCAAAACAATTATTGTTCTGATAATACCACTCTGCCAGCATGATCTCATACACTTTCTGTCCAACACTTCCACCATATAATCGGCATGCGGCTTCTGTTATCCTGTCCTTGCTTTTTTTCAGATATTTTCCATATCTTGTAAAGTCGCGAAAACCATTCAGTATACTTGGTCTGCATGCTGAAAGCGTAAGACCCATCACAGGCACCAGTTCTTCTTCAATTAGAAAGCTTACGATCCGAAAAAACATTGCATCACTTATATATGGCATGACAAGTTCTGTTTTGATACGACAAATGTCCATCATATCATATGTATCCATTTTCACCAGCCGCGGTGTCTTCCCCATAAACTGTACATATGCTTTTGCCTGACTCAAGTCCCCATCCATAGCAGATAGCAATGCAAGATGAGTAAACAGAACCGGATGTGCGGACAGCTCTTCTTTTTTCAGCCCGTAGAAATATGCCCGGCACCCCCAAAGTACCGGCATAGAAAATGGTTTCTTCACAAACTCATCAAAAACAATCTCTAACAGATGGCCTTCTTTTTTTGCTGTCGCTAATATCAGCAACACTTCTTCTTCCGATCGTGGATAAATTATCTCGTTATTCATTTGTTTCATACATACCCCCATAACCCTGACGCTTATAGATTATATTATTTATTCCTGTTTTTGTATAGCAAACCTTTCAGACATAAAAACCAAACCCTTGCCCAAACCCTTGTGATTTTCACACCTGAACGGAACGCTTTTTTACAGAACATATTTTGTGAATAAAGTAAAAAACGGATCCACCTTCCGATGAACCCGTCTATTGTCACAATTGTTTCCTTACATAATATCTACATCTGCACTGTAATCTACACCATCGATCTTAAATCCGAACATATTGTAGAACTCATCCCAGTATCCATCGATATCTGCAAGTTCTTTTACATTTTCGCTGGTAACCGCATCCCAGTTCTTTGCAACTGCTTCCTGAATGTCATCTGCCATTTCCCAGTCATCCATACGAATAAATCCATTCTCGTCTGTCTCTGCTTCTCCAGCCATCTTATCAAGGAAAAGTCTTGCCATCTGCTCGATACAGCCCTCATGAACACCCTTTGCCTTCATCTGCTTATATAACAGCGTGATGTATAACGGAACAACAGGAATTGCTGCACTGGACTGTGTTACAAGTGCCTTGTTGATTGCAATATAAGATGTAACATTTGCAAACTTCTCATTGATAATATCACTTGATCTGTACAGATCCTTCTTTGCCATACCGATCGAACCTTCCGCATAGATTGGGAATGTGATCTTTGGTCCGATATAAGAATATGCAACAGTTGTCACATGCTCTGCCAGAACACCTGCATCTGATAATGCCTGCATCCAGTCGATCCAGTCCTCACCACCCATAACCTTGATGGTGTTCTCAATCTCTTCCTCGGTTGCTGCCGGGATATGTGCCATTGTTACTGTATTGTCCTTCAGAACTAAAGTCTTATTGGAATACTCCTCACCTACAGTCTTAAGTACAGAAGAATACTTATGCCCATCCGGTGTTACACGTCTTGGTGCTGCAAGGCTGTAAATAACCATATCGACAGTTCCAAGATCTGCCTTGATCGTATCAATTACCTGCTGTTTGATCTCCAGTGAGAATGCATCTCCGTTGATGGATTTTGCATACAGACCAGCCTTCTTTGCTTCTTCTTCAAATGCTCTTGTATTATAGAAGCCTGCGGTCGCTGTTCTTCTTCCATTGGATTCCTTCTCGAACATAACACCAAGTGTATCTGCATCATAGCCAAATGCAACTGCGATTCTGGAAGCGAGTCCATATCCGGTCGATGCTCCGATCACAAGTACCTTCTTTGGTCCCTCAACCTTTGGCTGTGCCTTTACATACTTAATCTGATTCTTTACATTTTCTGCACAACCAACCGGATGAGCGGTGGTACAGATATAATCCTTTACTCTTGGTTCTACTACCATTTTAATTTTCTCCTCTGATCTTCCGATTTATTCGGACTTTCTTTCTCGATTTATATTTATACATTCCGTATTAATATCTTTTTTCTGATCCGTTACATCTGCGGGTGCTCTTTATTTGCAAACTTCGTGTAATCCTGCATCCATACAAGATCAACGGAACCTGTCGCACCTTTTCTTTGTTTTGCGATGATGATCTCAGCGATACCTTTTTTCTCGGTATCCGGATTGTAATAATCATCACGATAGATGAACATAACAACATCGGCATCCTGCTCGATCGCACCGGATTCACGCAGATCGGCAAGCACCGGCTTATGATCCGGTCTGGAGTCAACTGCACGGTTCAACTGTGACAGGGTAATAACCGGAACATTCAGTTCTCTTGCAAGCACCTTTAATGCTCGCGATGTATCAGAAATAAACTGCTGTCTGGACTCTACATGCTTGTTCGTGCTCATCAACTGTAAATAGTCGATGATAATAAGCCCCAGGTCGTTGTTCTGTTTTAATTTTCTGCATTTGGAACGCAGGTCGGCTACCGTGATCGCAGAATTATCATCAACAAAGATCGGGGCATCAGCAATAACCTCTGTACTCTCCATGATCTTATCCCATTCATCATCTACAAGCTGTCCCGTCTGGATCTTCTGTGAATTAACAAGTGAATCCAGCGCGATCATACGTGTTACCAACTGTTCCTTCGACATTTCCAAACTGAATATTGCTACCGGAATACGCTTCTTTACAGCTACATGATGTGCGATATTTAAGACAAATGCAGTTTTACCCATAGCAGGACGAGCCGCTACCAGGATCAGTTCCGATCCATGCAGACCTGTCAGCATGTTATCCAGATCGATAAATCCGGTCGGCACACCGGTAACTCTGGTGTTCTGTCTGGATGCAGCCTCGATCTGATCGATAACATCTAATACGATCGAATCGATTGACGCAAAATCATTTGCACCGTTTCTCTGCTGTACGATCTTGTAGATCCCACTCTCTGCTGTCTCAAGCAGACCATCCACGTCATCCGTATCCAGATAACAGTCCTTTTCAACATCCTCACACATCTTGATCATACGGCGAAGCACCGCTTTATCTGCTACGATCTTCGCATAATACTTGGCATTTGCCGAGGTTGGCACTGCGGCTATGATATCTGCAATATAACTCATACCCGCCACATCTTCCGGAATATTCTTCTCCCGGAGCCGGTTATTCAGCGTGATCAGATCGACCGCCATTCCTTCCTTGAACAGCTCGATCATGTTCTCATACAGAATCGCATTCTGTGCACTGTAAAAGTCTTCCTTCGTAAGTATATCCGATACGTCTACGATCGCATCACGATCCATGATCATAGAACCGATAACTGACTGTTCTGCATCCAGGTTATATGGTTGTTTCTTCCTGATAAATGCGTCTTCCATTAGTCAGCCTCTTCTACCTTTACTGTTAGCTCTGCCTGTACCTGTGGATGCAGCTTGATCTTAACAGTAAATGTTCCCATTGCTTTGATCGCATCCTTCAGCACGATTTTCTTTTTATCAATATCATAATGCAACTGGCTCTTGATCGCATCTGAGATCTCCTTGGAGGATACAGAACCAAATGCCCTTCCGCCTTCTCCTACCTTGATACCGACGGCTACAGATGCCTTTTCAAGCTCTGCTGCCAGCGCTTTTGCTGCTGCAAGATTCTCTGCTGCAACCTTTTCTTCATGCGCTTTCTTTAACTTATAATCATTCAGGTTCTTCGGTGTTGCCTCAAGTCCCAGCTTTCTCGGGATGATATAATTTCTGGCATGACCGTCACTGACATTTACCAGCTCTCCTTTTTTTCCGAGACTCTTTACATCTTCCAGTAAGATAACCTTCATATTAAATATCTCCTTCCTTATACATCTCCTCAAGTAAATTGACAAGCTGTTCCTTTACTTCTTCCTTTGTTGTATTCGTAAACTGTGCGGCTGCAATATTCGCATGGCCACCGCCACCCATACGTTCCATGATGATCTGTACATTTACATCATCGATCGACCGGGCTGATATCTTAACATCATCTCCAAGCTGTGCAATGACAAAGGAGGCACGCACGCCTGCTATATTTAACATCTCGTTTGCCACCTTCGCTGTCAATACGATCGGTGACTCCGGACCTTCTTTCGGTTCAAATACAGATACCGCAAACATTCCGAGAACCATCTCGGCATTTCTGACACCATCTGCCTTCTGTCTGTAAGAATCAATATCACTCCGGAACATCTTACGGACACGCATAACATCCGCACCGCTTCTTCTTAAATATGCGGCCGCTTCAAAGGTACGCACGCCTGTCTTTGTCAGGAAATTATCCGTATCGATCAGGATCCCGGCATACATAGCATCCGCCTCGGACGGACGCAACTTAATTTTTTCATCCATGTACTGCAACATCTCTGCGATCATTTCACATGCAGATGATGCAAATGGTTCTACATAAGAAAGGGTTGCATTGGCAATGACATCCTTGGTCTGTCTGTGATGGTCGAATACAACTACCGTCTTTGCATAGGAGATCAGCTCCTCACATTCCGTCAGACTTGGATTATTGACATCCACAACAACCAGCATGGTATCAGCATTGATCATCTCGATCGCCTGCTCATTGTTGATGATCATATCATCCCCATACATACTGTTGGCAGTAAAATTACCATAGATCGGACTGATGGCAGAGGACACTTCATTGATTACGATATGTGCCTCCTTATTCATGGAATTTACCATCCGGTATACGCCGATCGCCGATCCAAATGCATCCATATCCGGATTCTTATGCGCCATAATGATAACTTTTTCTTTTGTTTCCAGTAATTCCTTGAATGCCAGTGTCTTAACACGGGCTTTTACTCTGGTTGATTTCTCAGTGCCCTGACTACGTCCGCCGTAATAAGTGATCTTGTCATTCGACTTTAATACAACCTGATCACCACCTCGTCCAAGTGCAAGTTCCATTGCAGAACGGGCAGCTTCAAAATCTTCTATAAAGCTCTTATATTCCGTGCCCAGACTGATTGAAAGCGTCAATGGAAGATCATTTCCGATATTGATTGCTTTTACTTCATCCAGCAACGCAAACTTATTCTCCTGAAGCTGTGGAAGATATTTTTTCGGCATAACAAACATGTACTTGTCCTTCTCAAAGGAACGTACAATGGCATCTACGTTTGCCATATATTTATTGATCTTTCGATCGACGAGAGCAACCAGCAGAGAATGTCTTACCTCTTCCAGGTCATCAAATATCTCATCGTAATTATCAATGTAGATCAGACCGGTCACCAGCTTCTGCTCTTCATTCTCTTTTGCCAGTTTATTCCGTTCTGTCATATCAAACAGATACATAGCGGTGAAGTTTGTAACTCCTGTATGTTTTTTCCGTTTGATCGTTTTCTTCTCCTGTGGCTGGTCCTCTGTAACCGGCAGATTCTCCATTTCCTCCTCATGTTCTGAGGTCTCCTGTTCCTGGACACTGTCTACCGGTCCATCCGGATTTACGCGAATATTCTTAATCTCAACCCTGTACTCTTTTCCATCGTATTCAATATCCGCATGTACCGGCTCATCACACTCACCCGGTATCATCTCATGGGTCAGTCCCTCAAATACCTGCATCGCAGTCAGACGCATCAGCTTCCGCTTGCTGGTGTTCGTAATATGAGCAAATTCATCATTCGCCCATGCGATCCTGCCTGTCTTATCCAGTATCGCATATGGAATCGGGAACTCACGGATCAGATCTTTCTGAACCCGCCCATTTTCCATTGCACGATTTGCGTATGCGGCTTCACTGGACACTCTGGAAGAAATATAAAGGACTATCACCACAACCGAGTACACTGCAGTAAATATGATCCCTACAATTCCTGCAACAACACTGACCGTCAGCATCCAGATATCACAAAGTACAAATAATGCGATCACATAAAGCGGCATCTGTAAATATATTTCATGTCTGGTGTCTGTATGTCTGTTATCATTCATGGAGATAATCCTTTCCGGGCATCCTGAAAAATGCCCTGTCTTTATTCATATTTGTATGTGAGTCTATGATCTATTTCTCATTGTCTTTCTTATACTGACTCATTCTGGTATCAATCTTGTTTGTAATTCCAAGACCAAATGCCTGCTCATTTTCCTTATACTGCAATAACGCACGGAACATGTATACATCCTCCGGTGTTGTTACCTTGATATTTCCTCTGTTGCCTTCTACAATATGTGCAACGATATTCTGGCTTCTGATGATTGTACATGCATCTACCATTCCTTCATAACCGGTTGGTGTAGCGCGGACAACATCATGTGCTGCAATGATATCCTTCAGATAGAAGGACTGTGGAGCCTGTGCAGAATAAGTATCCTTTCTTGGTGGTACGGAATCAATCTCGATACCATCCTCACTGATCATAATCGTTTCATAGCAGGCTGTTGATGTGATCGCATTTCCATATTTCTTAACGGTTGCAATATTGTTTGCAATAACATCATAAGATACATATGGACGAACGCCATCATGGATCAGCACGATAGAATCCTCCGGGCACTCTGACTCTGCCATCTTAAGTGCGTTGTAAATAGAATCCTGTGAAGTTGCTCCACCTGCTAATACATGCTTTACCTTTGTAAGGTGATATTCGTTTGCAAGATCCTCTACATAAGGAATGTAATCCTTCAGAACAGAAATATAGATCGCATCAATCTGATCATGGTACTGAAATAACTGTAATGTATGGATCAAAATTGGCTTTCCATTGATCTCAAGAAACTGTTTTGGGACACCTGCTCCCATTCTTACTCCGCTTCCACCTGCAAAAATAATTGCTATATTCATCTACTGTTTTCTCCTTTTTTCTCTAATTATTTTCATGAAACCGGACTGCCGTCTGGCAATCCCCTCACAGAATGTTCCTGTATATACTTATCCCATTCTGCATAGATATATTAATATTATAACGTATTCACAAAAAATTCAACTATAGGTTTTTCACAACCTCCAAAATCCGCTCCGTTGCCTGTCCATCACACATTTGCATATGGTATTTCAGGCATTCCCGGATCTCATCTGTCCGATCCTGTGTGAATTCCCGGTCTATCGCAGCCACCAGCTTCGTTCCATCGGATACGATCTGGCATGGGAAAGAATCATATGGAACATAGAATCCTCTGGCATGGTCAAAGGAATCAAAATCCGGTGCAAAGAATAAAAACGGCTTCTCATATACCATATAGTCAAATAATACCGACGAATAATCCGTGATCAGCAGATCTGCAACTGCAAATATTTTCTCGGATGGCAGATCGCAGTTCGACTTCATTCCCTTTTCTTCCAGATGCGGATGCAGCTTGATCACCCAGTAATACCGGTCTGAGGTTTCTTTCATGGCTCTCTGTATTTCTTCCATTCCACAGAGCGTCGGCATAGCTGCATTTCCACGAAATGTCGGAGCCCACAGGATGACTTTTTTCCCTTTTGCATCTGGATATTTCCGGTAAAATTCCTCACGGTTTGCCTGATTCCACGCTTCATCATAATAACAGTCTGAACGGCTGATCCCGGTTGCCTGTACAACACCCGGTGCAAGCCGCATCGTCTTTGTAAATACCGGCACACAGCATAGTGCACTGACGGTCAGCAAATCATAGTTTTTGTAAACCGAATCACCTTTATACATCTTCGGAATATCTTCCGTCGTGTCATATCCGCTTTTCTTAAGCAGTCCTCCGGAATGCCAGAGCTGCACAACCTTCGTCTCCGGACGTTTTGTGCAGGCAGAAACCGGAAGGAAATTATCACAGATAAACACATATTCGGCGGCCGCATACCGTTTCATAAACTGCTTCAACCATTTTAACAGACTGCCATATCCCATCTTTCCAAAATCAGTGACCCACGTTTCATTCTTATACTCTGGATCTCCCTGCAGTGTTTCATACATTTTTCTCATGGAAAAAGGTAGATCCTCATGATGTGCATCGGCAAAAATTACCAGTCCCTTTTCGACCGGCTTTCCGGCATACCGTTTGTAGAGCATCGGCAGATAGATCTGCTGCATCGCCATTTTCAACACCTGTTTTATATAAAATACTATCTTCATGTGCTTCAAAATAAACCTTTCGACTATTTTGAAAACCGGCGGCATCCGCGTTTTCATGCGTATGCCGCCGGCTTATCGTCATCTTCTATCTAACTTTATTAACCATTGATTCTGGAAAGAAGCTCTTTGCCAAGTTCTTCGTTTCCTGGTTTGCCAAGTAATGCGAACATGTTCTTCTTGTAGCTTTCTACACCTGGCTGGTTAAATGGATTTACACCAAGTGTGTATCCACTGATACCACATGCAAACTCAAATGTGTAGAACAGCTCACCTAATGTGAACTCATCGATCTTGTCGATGTTGATCTGGATGATTGGGATTCCACCATCAACATGTGCAAGAATTGTTCCGTTCATAGCACTCTTATTTGCAAAATCTACTGTCTTGCCTGCAAGGTAGTTCAGACCATCAAGATCACAATCCTCTTCTTCCATAACGATCTCACATGTTGGATGTAACACATTGATTACTGTCTCGAAATGGTTCTGTGAACCCTGCTGGATAAACTGTCCTAATGAATGAAGGTCTGTTGTAAAGTCAGTTGCTGTTGGGAATAATCCCTTACCATCTTTTCCTTCGCTCTCGCCGTATAACTGCTTCCACCATTCTGCTACGAAATGTAATGCCGGCTCAAAGTTGGCAAGGATCTCGATAGACTTGCCCTTTCTGTACAGAATATTACGAACTGCTGCATACTTCATAGCATCACTGTCGTCGAAGTTCTCAGCAAGACAATCCTTTCTTGCTGATGCAGCACCTTCCATGAGCTTATCAATATCTGCTCCGCTTACTGCGATTGGAAGAAGACCTACTGCTGTCAGAACTGAGAAACGTCCACCTACATCATCAGGTACTACGAATGTCTCATATCCTTCTTCTGTAGCAAGTGTCTTTAATGCTCCCTTTGCCTTATCTGTTGTAGCATAGATTCTCTTAGCTGCTTCTTCTTTGCCATATTTCTCAATTAATTTCTTCTTGAAGATTCTGGATGCAATACCAGGCTCTGTTGTTGTACCTGACTTGGAAATAATGTTGATAGAGAAATCTCTGTCTCCGATCACCTGTAACAGATGTGCCATATAGGTACTGCTGATATTACTTCCTGCATAATAGATCTCAGGGGTTTTACGGATCTCTTTATCTACTGAATTATAAAAGCTGTGTCTTAAAGCTTCGATCGCTGCTCTTGCACCAAGGTAAGAACCGCCGATACCGATAACTACCAGAACATCTGAATCTGACTGGATCTTAGCTGCCGCTTTCTTGATTCTGGCGAACTCTTCCTTATCATAGTCAACCGGAAGATCGATCCATCCAAGGAAATCGTTTCCTTCACCGGTCTTGTTTACAAGTGTTGATTTTGCTGCAACAACTTCTTCCTTAATAGCTGCGATGTCCTCAGCGGAAGCCATACCAGCAACATTCTTAAAATCGAAACTTACTGTCTTTGCCATTTTATTATCTCTCCTTGCTTATATGATTTTTCAAAGCTATGGATAATTGTAGCAAAAGGAACCCCCATAATCAACTATTTTTCGAACATTTCATCAAGTGATACAAATCTGTAACCAAGTTCTGTTAAATTTGACAACACCGTATCTAACGCCTGCGCATTTGACTCCGACACATTATGCATGAGCGGGATCGCTCCATTATGATAATATTTATCAAAATGCTCGATCACATAATCCTTCCCCGGCTGATTATTTACATCATAATCTAAATATGCCATGCTCCAGAAGATGGTCTTATACCCCATATCCTTTGCCAGTTGGAGTACCCTTTCACTGTACTCACCACTTGGCGGTCTGAAATACGGATCCATCCGGTAGCCCGTGGCCTCCTTCATATAATCGGCACAGGTCTGCAATTCTTCCTTCTGTTTCTCCACACTGATACCGGGCATGGAAGGATGGGTAACGGTATGGTTGCCAACCTGGTGGCCCTCCTCTTTCATTCTTTTTACCAGCTCCACATTATCCCTGATATACGTCTGTGTAACAAAAAAACAAGCTTTTGCATTATGCTTCTTTAACGTGTCCAGTATCTGTTCTGTATATCCGTTCTCATAACCGCAGTCAAAGGTCAGATACATAACTTTGTCATCTCCTGCATCCTGATCCACATAATATGCATCATACTGTTCGATCGAAAAACTGTGATCGCAGTCACTGATCCCATGATTTTTATCCCGTACAATGTACCATGAAAACTTCTTATTGCTGACCGCATCATAATCCCGAAGCAGCGTCATATCCTCCGTCGTCGCCTCTGTCTGGTCTTCTACACTTCCATTATCATTTCCTCCTTTTCGTCCATCCGTACTGTCATTTTGTCCACCGGAACCATCAGCTGCCTGATTTCCCTCTTTCTGCACCCGACAGTCTCCCGGTGTTGCTACATTTCCGTTTTTACCAGCTCTGCTCTTTGCCATTCCGGCACAGCCTGTCAGAAACAGACACATCATAATTCCCGAAACTACATACAGTTTTTTGACTGCAACCACTTCCAATTGTTATTTTGGATATAATATATGCTGTTTCTTCTACTGTTTATACCTATACCTGTCAGGTTGTACTGATTCCCTGCAGCAGCTTGTCAAATAATGCATCACACGCCGCAATCTGTTCCTCCGTTACCTCCCGCTCTTCAGCCTTTGCGGTCTGTTTCAGAGGCTGCTGCTCTTCAGATGCCGTCTGCCGCCGGTTTTTCTCTGATCTGCGTTGCTCTGCCCGCATTGTTTTTTTCGATTTTGCCGTGATTCTTTCCCGTGCAGGATCAGACTCCTGCATGTTTTTCTTCTTGCTATCCGCTTCCCGTCCTTTTTTACGCTCTGCTTCTGTCTGTTTCTCGCTCCGTCTGTCCTTCTGCTCTCCCATCTGTGCCAGTGCCGCATCAATATCGATCACATTTGGCTCTATAATAGCCGCTGCTGTCTGTTTCAGACCACTCCGGCTTCTGTCTTCTGCTTCCTGTTTACTGCTCTCCATCTGTTTTTCCTGTTCCCGTTTCAGGCGGTTTGCCAGGCTGTTATTCATATAGTTGACAAGTTCTGCTGATAGCATTTCACATTTTCTCCGGGTATTGAATACGTTGTAGACCATCTGCATAACCCCACATGCAACAATGCCCCACATGCCAATCTGTGTACTTGCAAATATAGAACTGCCTGTCCGATATTCCCACCAGGTTCCGATCAGCCCTGTTCCGGCGGCAAGGATCATCATATTACTGCAGAAGCTGTTCCAGGAGCTGACGTAGCTCTTACCAAGCTTCAGTTTATATATGTATTTCTCGACAAACGATCTCGTATCCCGGATACCAACATCAAGATACGATAACTCCTCGTACCTTTTTCGTATCTCCACCAGTGCTTTCTTTTTTGTACTTTTCATACTTCCGACTTCTCTGACCAGCCCCTTTAAAAATCCATTCATTATCAGCTTTGCTGCAATTCCACATATTCCCGTTGCCGCGATCACATACAAAAAAATACTCTGTTCCAAAATAGTTCCAAACATAACCATTTCCCCTTTTCAAATAATTTTTCATGTTTTCAGTTCCGATACCCCGCTCCGGATTCAGGGTGGTTCCATTATAGTTTTGATTTTTTTGATTTTTCAAGCCAAATCACACGACAAATGTTTACCTTTATTTTCATTTTTGGTATACTGGTTTCGATTTGAACCCATTTAAGAATGTATATAGTTATTTTGGACTATAATAGAAAAGAGGTAATTTAATATGGATTACAAAACAAAAGGAACCTGCTCTACTAATATTCATTTTGAAGTAGAAGATGGAAAAGTTAAAAATGTTTCTTTCACCGGTGGCTGCAATGGTAACCTGAAAGGTATCAGTGCCTTAGTCGAAGGTATGAAAGTAGAAGATGTCATTGATAAACTGGAAGGAACAACATGCAGCTTTAAGCCAACATCCTGTCCGGATCAGTTAGCAAAGGCGCTTAAGAATTATCTTCAGGGGGCATAAATATATGAAACGAATCATCCTTACCGGTGGCGGAACTGCCGGACATGTTACACCAAATATAGCGTTGATACCGGAATTACAGAAGCTTGGATATGATATCCATTATATTGGTTCTTATAACGGAATGGAACGTAAGCTGATCGAGGATCTGAACATTCCTTATCATGGAATCTCCTCCGGTAAGCTCAGACGTTATTTTGACCTTAAGAACTTCACGGATCCATTCCGCGTTATTAAGGGTATGGGAGAAGCCAAGAAGTTAATGAAGGAACTGAAGCCGGATGTCGTATTCTCAAAGGGCGGCTTTGTAACAGTTCCTGTCGTATTTGCAGCCAAATCCTGCAACATCCCTGTCGTCATCCATGAATCTGATATGACACCGGGACTTGCAAATAAGCTGGAGCTTCCAAAGGCATCCCGTGTATGCTGTAACTTCCCGGAGACAAAGGATATGTTCCCGGAGGGCAAGGCAGTTGTGACCGGAACTCCGATCCGTAAAGAGCTTTTCAACGGAAATGCAGTTGATGCGATCAACTTCTGCGGATTTACAGACAACAAGCCTGTCATCCTGATCGTTGGCGGCAGCTCAGGAAGTGCCGTGATCAACAGAGCGATCCGCGAAAATATTGATAAACTGCTGGAGCGTTTCAACGTGATCCATCTCTGCGGTAAGGATAATCTGGATCACAGCTTAGATAACAAGCCGGGCTATGCTCAATATGAATATATAAAGAAGGAACTGAGCAGCATGCTCGCTCTTGCCGATCTCGTGATCTCCCGTGCCGGTGCAAATGCGATCTGTGAATTACTTGCCCTTCGCAAGCCGAATATCCTGATCCCGTTATCCGCTGCTGCAAGCCGTGGCGACCAGATCTTAAATGCGGAATCCTTCAAAAAGAGCGGCTACAGCTATGTGATAAAGGAAGAGGAATTATCCTCCGAAACATTATTCGCTGCGATCGATGATGTATACAACAACAAACAGACTTACATCGAAACAATGGAGAAGAGCAATCTTACAGATTCCACTTCAATTATAGTCGGCATGATTGAGGAGCTGGTAAATAACAAATAAGCACAGCAGCAGTCAAATACAGACTGTTCGCTGCACCAGTTGGCTTGCAGTTACCAAATGCCGGCATAACGCATATAAAAAACAGGCACATATCAAAATGATATATGCCTGTTTTTTATATGGTATGTATTAAATTACTTCGCTGCATTTGCAATCTTTTCATACGCGGCTGTCTTCGCCTGATCTGTAGAAAGAATATCTCCCTTGATCTCCATTACGATATCAACCTGAGAATTATTTCGAACTGTAAATGTTACCTTCATCGGCTGTTCTGTATACATCTGATCCATACCTGCTGTTGTCAGATCCATTGTTGCCTTTGAACCATAGAATGTAACCATCCAGTCACCATTTGCCTCTTCTTCATAGTACCATGCACAGCTCTTACAAAGTCCTTCAAGTCCTGCACCGAATGTCTTCTCAGTTCCCGGAATCTTGGTTTTCTTGATCTTATCAACCTGAGTCTTAGCTGTTTCATTTGTACGGTACTGAATATTTCCCTTTACATACATCTGAGATGTTTCCGGAAGAATACAGTAAATTCCAAAACATAATGCTCCAACAATGATAATTGCTACTAATATCTTCAAAAAAGTTTTCATATTAACACTCCCATTTCCTTTACACTATTAAATCTAAAATAGCTCTTTTTCCAACTGAAAGATAAATTCTTCAAGAAGCTGCATACGCTTATTGTATTCCACTCTTCCTGCATCGGTTTTACAACGTCTGATCTTCGGTTTATTAATCCTGTAAAAGTTTTTAATTCTGTAATATGCTCTCTTATAGCTGGCGTCATCCTCCAGCGCTGTAGCCATTGAATCCCAAAGTACACTGACAGCTCCAACCTCATCCAGAAGATCAGCATCCATAACGATACGGCATTCCAATGACAGGTCTGCATCTGTATCCTTTTCTTCATGGATCATAATGATCTCTCCGATCTTGGCAATCTTCTCCGGATCAACTCCTATGCTGTCAAGATATTCTACTGCAATCTCTGCTCCAACCTCTCCGTGAGGTCTGTTCTCATCCCATCCAATATCATGCAAAAGTGCCGCAAGTACAATAATATCCAAATCACCGCCTAATTTAGACTGTAATTTGATCGCCCATCTGTACACGCGCATTGTATGCTCGAATCTACTTCTAAACTCATAATTTGGCGGTCTGCCATTCTCCGCGGTCTGCGTTTTGACAAACTCAATTACATCAGCGTAGTTCATCTCTGTTCGCCCCTTGATATCTACCTTTTTTGTATCTTTCGTACTGTCAGAATATCTGAAGTCCTACTAAATATCATTTCTCCAGAACTTTCCCATAAAAAAAGAAAGTATCATTATCTATGATAGCATCTTTTATATAGATTTGCTATATTTTTTTGAAAATTTTATAAATATTTTTATCAAAAAAATCCATGCAGTTTTCTCTCGAAATGCCGCCATAAGCGTTACCTTAGCAGTTAGCTCAGCCCAGGCACCCTCGCGGCACACAGGAGATTCTCCTTAGTGCTGCTTCGTCTCCGACCTGACACGGTTCGAAGAGTCCTGTTGCGCAAGACCCAGACATCAACGCCACTTACTAAGGGCAGCCCTACAGTGGACATCCCTCAAGAAAACTATCACCCCTGCTATAGCGGATTGCAGGTTCAGGGCACCGCTACTTCCCCGGTTGCATGGAAACTTTATAACATATTAAATTGTACGCCATATTTTGACGCATACTTGATTATAAATGACGATCGCACATACGTCAACCTGTTTATTTTTTTGAAATAACACCTTTCCGCAGGTCTGCAAAAAAGTTCTTCATCAGGCTGCTGCACTCCTCCTGCCGGATACCATATACGGTTTCTACCTGATGGTTAAATGCAGGCATATCAAACATATTCAGGATTGAACCGGCACAGCCGGCTTTCTTATTCATACAGCCGATCACAACCTTCTGGATCCTTGCCTGTACAATAGCTCCGGCACACATCTGGCACGGTTCTAATGTTACATACATCGTGCAATCCTCTAACCTCCAGTCACCGAGTTTCTTTGATGCCTGCTCGATCGCAAGCAGCTCTGCATGTGCCAGTGTTGTCTTCTTCAGATTTCTCTTGTTATATCCCCGTGCGATCACCTTATCATCCTTTACGATCACACAGCCAATCGGAACATCCCCCTGCACATAGGCTTTCTGCGCCAGCTTAATCGCCTTTGCCATATATGCTTCATACATTTTCCTGTCTTCATCGGATATCTCCGGTTCTGTCACCTGTTGATCTGCACGTATATCTTTTTCTTCATCTTCTCTGTTCCGTATATTCTGATCATCATTTATTCTTTGTTCTATTACATTTTCTTCTGTACTCTGTTCCATTTTCTTCTCCACACCGGCATTCTCCGTCATTCAACCAACATTGCTTTTTGCCGCAATCCTTTTTATTTCAGATCTACCACCCAGTAACCAAAGCTTCCGGTCTTGATCCTTGTCTCCTTCACCGGTATAAAACGATCAAATCCAAAGATTCCCGCAAGATATTTTTCTTTGGATGAATACTCTCCCGGTACTCCCAATATGTATCCATTCGTATCTTCTTCGTCAAACAGCACCCTGCCGAGCATCAGATATTTGTAGCTGTAAAATCCATGTGTCAGAAAGCTGTTCACCCCCAGCCGCCAGTTATCCATGTTCAGCAGTCCGATATCGTTCGGATTGATCTTCACACACTCGATCACTCCATTTTCTCCATCCGGGCAATTTGGCAGAAGCGGAAGTTTTTCCCGGTTCGCCATCAGTTCTGCTGCCCTTCCGTCTTCTTTCATTGTTTCTAAGACCTCGGCTGCCGTTACCCGCTTCTCTGTTTCCTCATCGGTCTGGGAAAATGTCTTTTCATCCGGAGACTCCTCCGTTTCCGGCAAAACGGTTTCCGGGTTGTCTGTATCTGTATGTGTCGTTTCTTTCACTTCTGAAGCCATTGTCTCCGCCTCAGATTCGCTGTCCATGTTTTCTGATTCCGTCATCGTCTCGGACACGATTCTTCTCCGATCATACTCCGTTGCTGCAACATCTGCTCTTCTTTCCCGTTCAGCTTCTGCTGCCTCCCGCCGGGCAAATGCCTGACTGTAATCCACGATATTATCCGTCCATGAGGAGCAGAAAATATCACTTTCTTCTTCGCCCATCCGTCTTATGATAATGCCGCTCCATGCTGTGATCGGCCGACCGGTATGATTGACATTATTCCAGTCAAAGGTAAAGCAGTCTTCTCCTCTTCCGGATTTCAGGCTTAATTTTCCAAGATACAACACAACCGGAATCATGCTGTCCGGCACAGCCTCCGGATATTCCTCCGGATCTGCAAGCGTCTCACGATACAGATAAACCGAATACAACCCCTCTTTCTTGACCTGATCCTTAAAATTCACCTGCATCTTGCCCTTCTCATTCTGCTTCTGCACCTTCGCAAATCCCGTGTTCTCGCATTTGTCATATTCGTGATACCTGAAAATATATGATATAAATCTGTTCCAGTAAACCATAGATACCTCCGTCTCTTTTTTCTATCTGACATTTTTTGTCCGACAGGAAGTCATGTCTGCGTCCGACATTCTCCCCGAAAGACAAGCCTTACTTGTATCTATGCATTTTTACTGTAACTTATTCCTTTATTCTTCGGAAATAATATCACTTAACTTTGCAAATTCTGCCAGCGTTAAACTTTCTCCCCGAACATTTGCGGCAAGTTCCATTTTTTCCAAAGCTTTCTCCACCTGTGCTTTTGAATATGGAAGCTCCGGGCTGTTTGCAATTCCATTCTGTAACGTCTTTCTTCTCTGGTTAAAGGATGCCCGGATCAGCTTGAACATCAGACTCTCATCCTTTACTGTCACCGGCGGCTCCTCATATCTGGTCAGCCGTATCACCGCAGATCCTACACCCGGTCTTGGGATAAAACAGTTTGGCGGCACATTTGCGACAATATACGGTTTTGCATAATACTGGACTGCAAGTGACAACGCACCATAATCTTTCGATCCCGGTCCTACCTGCATCCGGTCTGCTACTTCCTTCTGTACCATGACCGTAATTGACTGTAATGGTACATGACTTTCAAATAAGCCCATAATGATCGGAGTTGTAATATAATATGGCAGATTGGCAACGACCTTGATCGGCTTGCCTGCATTTTCTTCCTCCACCAGCCGGTTGATATCTAACTTCAATATATCTTCGTTGATAACAGTTACATTATCATATTCTGCCAATGTTTCTCCAAGGATTGGGATCAGGTTTTTATCGATCTCAACTGCGATCACCTTTCTGGCTGACTCTGCCAGATACTGTGTCATTGTTCCGATTCCCGGTCCGATCTCCAGTACCAGATCGTCCTTCGTAATTTCTGCCGCATTTATAATTTTTGTAATCACATGGTCATCGATCAGGAAATTCTGACCGAATTTCTTCTGAAATGCAAACTCATATTTCTTTATTGTCTGTATCGTAACCTGCGGGTTACTTAATTTCTCCATGTCTTGTCCTCCATCTATGCATTCTTACGCTTTCATCTTATCACGCAGTCATTCTTTCTACGCCTCTGCCTGCATATTTTCTTCCATTCTGTACAACTTCAGGCTGTTCTTAAATGTCACGTCATACACTTCTTCTTCCGTAACTCCCTTTAATGCTGCGATCTCTTTTGCCACATAAGGAATATTAAGGGCAGAGTTCCGTTTTCCACGGAATGGTACAGGTGACAGATACGGCGAATCCGTTTCTAATACGATACTGGTAAGCGGAATGGCTTCCACTACTTCTTTCAGCTTACGTCCATTGTTAAATGTCACTACGCCGCCAACGCCGATATAATATCCCATCTTAATATATTCTCTTGCAATCTCTGTACTGTATGAAAAACAGTGAATGACGCCACCGCAAAGTCTTCCCTGCATCTCTTTCATGATATCCATGGTATCCTTTGCCGCATCCCTGCTGTGGATCACAACCGGAAGCTTCAATTCTTCTGCCAGCTCCAACTGCTTTCGGAACCAGTGGATCTGCACCTCTTTAGGAACATCCTCATGGAAATAGTCCAGTCCGATCTCTCCAATCGCCTTTACCTTCTCATCTGTTGCCATCTGCCGATACATCTCGATCGCCGCATCTGAAAGCTCCGGTGCATCATCCGGATGCGTTCCGATCGCTGCATAGATAAAATCATATTGATGCGCCAGTTCGACAGATGCCTTTGAAGTCGCAATATTAGCTCCTATATTCATAACATACCGGATATCCTGTCTCTGAAATTCTTCTAATAACTGCTCTCTGTCTGTATCAAACTGCTCATCATCGTAATGTCCATGTGTCTCAAATATCATCTTCATATTCCTCGGTCATTTATTTTCTCAAACTGCTCCAGTCTGTATGCTTCGCTGCATCCCATTCTTCTTTCCGGCTCTCGTACTGCTCATTGAGCCAGTCTACCGCTGCAAGTTTTCCTTCTTCCGAAAATGGAAATTCCTTTGTCAGCTTCTTTTCATCATCCGTATTCTCGTAACTGAACGGCTCCGGCCAGACCGTTGCCATCAGAGTTCCTGCATCCTGTACTTCTTTTGGTTTAAAAAATACATTTTCAAGGGGATTTCTGGCAAGGCGGAACCGCATGCCCTGATAACTTCCCTTAAATGCCTTTCCATACAAATAATAATTAATATGATAAAATGTTGTTTCTTCAATCTTTGGTGTGTCACCCATATCTCTCATCTGCCTTTCATCTGCCGGCACATTTTTCTTCATTCTTTTAAGTATACACTACTAAGATCAGCATATGCAACCAACTGTTGTCATTCTTTACGCCAATCGGCTTCCTTTATGCCACACAATTCATCTTTTTCATGCCAGTCAATCCCCATACAAAAAGACCTTTATCCACATCGATTCTTGTATATCTGCTTCCGCTCCTGTGAACAAAGGTCTTTTCTATGAAAATCTATATTCTGTTTATGCTTCGTCTTTTACCGTAAAAATAACTCCGGCTACCTTTGGCCCTGCATTCGAAGCAACCGCTGCTCCGATCTGGAAGAAATCGTCCGGCGCATAACCAACCTTTTCTGTCATCTTGGCAGCCAGTTCATCCCTGCATACATCATCACATCCATATACGATCTGATATGGCGAACCCGGAAGCATATCTGCTGCTGAGACATCTGCCATTTTTGCCAGTAATTTCTTCTCACCGCGGCATTTGAATGCTGTAACGATCTCATTTGCCCATATCTTCATGATCGGTTTTACGCCAAGTGCATCACCGACCAGTGCTGCTGCACTTGGAATACGTCCCGATTTTGCTGCATATTTCAATCCATAAATACCGAAGTAGATCCGTCGTTTCGGAAGAATGTCTGACAGATAAGCAGTGATCTCATCCACTGTTTTTCCTTCTTCTGCCATCTTTGCTGCCTGCACAACCGGATATCCATACTGACCGCTATATCCAACACCATCAAAGATCTGAATCGTTCCTTTTCCTGCATACTCCGGATGCTCCTCAAAGAATTCATTCTTTGCCATGACTGCATTATCATGGGTAGCAGAACCCTTTTTATTGATGCTGACAAATATAATATCTGTATATCCTGCATCAAACTGCTCCTTATACAGCTCGTCGAACTGGAATGCTGTGATCTGCGCCGTCTTTGGCAGCTCGTTTGGATTTTCCTCCATTAACTTATAAAAACCGTCATTGTCAAAATCGACTCTGCTCATATAAGATTTGTCACCGATCGTTACCGGAAACGGAAGGATTAATATATTATATTTCTGTTCCTCAGCAGTCGAAATATCACTAGCTGAATCTGTTATGATCCTGATCTTGCTCATAGGTAAAACCTCATCTTTCTATTTGTAAACCGGCACTTCAAAACTCTTATACACTCTACTAATTTCAAGTTTCAAAAATGCCTGTATTTCTTAACTTTTTATAATATAGATGATTCAAACAGCAAATGTCAATCGTAGTTTCTATATAGAAAAGCCATGGTTTTCGGGGCTTTGTAACATGGTTTGAAAGACTAGATATTTTTTTACTTTTTCATACAGAGTTCCCTATCCCGCAATAAATTGTGTTACAATAAAATCCATAAACAAACTTGAAAAGCAGCATTGCATGTGATTCACACATGCAGACAGGTTACATAAGGGGATTGCATATGTTAAATTTAAAGGCAAATGATCAGAAACCACCTAAGAATAAACCGACAATCGAAACAGATCTCTCTGAAGCAGCAGAGAAATCTGATCCTCCATATTCACAGGAATATTTTGATCTGATGGATATGATCGACAATACCGATAAACAGATTGAATATTATAAAATGGTATATACCGCCGAGATCGACGGACTTCCTAAGAGGAGGCACAGTCTGAAAACACATTTTATCTATAATGTGATTTTCTTAATTCTTCTGCTTGGATATGATTATTTTCATCTTACAGTCATTGTTATGGGTGGAGGAATGATCCTGCGGACGATCACAGGTTTGATCGCTTTGGGTGTTTTAATTCTTGCTACTATATACATGATCGGTCACACCATTCGTGCCTATATTCTTTACCAGATCAATATGCTTCCCGATTTTATGACAGATTACCTGCAAAAGTATAATATCCATACCATGGTGGAGGAAGAAGCCTATTGCAGAAATGTTCTCCGACAGATGTTAGCATATGAAACAACACTGGCTCATATCAAAAAAGCAGCTCCGAAAACAACAACAGAGATCAACGCTGCTATGAGCGAGATCTCTGCTATGAATTTTGATATTAAAGATTTCCATTATAACGCCGGTCGGACGATAAAATAATATATATTTTCTGATCTGACCATTTCTGCATCAATGTCGGCTGTTTAACAGCTTCTGTTTCAGATCATATAACGGTTTTGACAGATCGACAAATACCTCCTGTGGATTTACCAGTCGTCTGGTCTCATCCCAGAGTGTATTCAGTTCTTTCTGGCAATACTCGCGGATCTCCATCGTGGATGGATTCTGATATACGCACTGTCCCTTCAAGAATACCGGGACAAGCATCTCACGGATCTCATAAGAACCACCCGGAAGTGTCGAACGCTTCCATGTAGCCATCTGGTCAAATATCTCCAGATCCTCCGCTTCATTATATGTCTCATCGGAAAGTGTGATCAGATCCGCCTTGATCTTTCCGGTCTCCTTATTATACAGACGGAATACCGTCTTATTTCCTGGATTTGTGATCTTCGCCGGATTCTCTGATATCTTGATCTTCGCTGTGAATTCTTCATCCTCCGGCTTCTTGATCGCCGCAAGCTTATAAACACCGCCAAAAGATGGATTATCTGCTGATGTGATCAGATTGGTTCCAACGCCCCATGACGTGATCGCTGCACCCTGATTCTTCAAACTGTTGATCAGATATTCGTCCAGATCAGAGGATGCTGCAATGACTGCATCCGGATATCCCGCTGCATCCAACATTTTTCTGGCTTTCTTAGACAGATATGCAAGGTCACCGGAATCCAGACGGATTCCATATCTGGTCGGCATCTTTCCCTCTGCCTTCATCTCATCAAATACCCGGATTGCATTTGGCACACCGGATTTCAATGTGTCATATGTGTCAACCAACAATGTACATGTATCCGGATATAATTCTGCATATCTCTTAAATGCTGTATATTCATCCGGGAAGCTCATGATCCAGCTATGTGCATGTGTCCCAAGTACAGGCACGCCGAACTGCTTACCGCAGATTACATTTGAGGTTCCGACACAGCCACCGATAACTGCCGCCCTCGCACCGAAGGTTCCGGCATCCGGTCCCTGCGCACGGCGAAGTCCGAATTCCATGATACCATCCCCTTTTGCTGCATAGCAGACTCTGGATGCCTTTGTAGCGATCAGACTCTGATGGTTCACGATATTTAATAATGCGGTCTCAACCAACTGCGCTTCCATGATCGGTGCAACCACCTTCACAAGTGGCTCATACGGAAATACTACAGAACCTTCCGGAATCGCATAGATATCACCTGTAAAATGAAATCCTGCAAGGTAATTCAGAAATTCTTCATCAAACATATTCAGACTTCTTAAGTAATCAACGTCTTCATAGGAAAAGGACAGATTCTTGATATAGTCAATCACCTGTTCCAGACCACAGGCGATCGCATAGCCGCTTCCGGATGGATTTTTTCTGTAGAATGCATCAAATACAACGATATCATCTGCTTTCTCACGGAAATATCCCTGCATCATCGTCAATTCATAGAAGTCTGTTAATAAGGTAAAATTTCTCTTTTCTTCCATATCTCTGTCCTCCTGCCTTTCTTTTTTAGCAGTTTATAATCTCTACTATTCTGTCATACATGATCGGCGCATCGTTTTCTCACACATTACTGCCCACATAACATCTCATTTAACTCATGGTACAACCGGGAAAGCGGAAGTCCGACAACATTGTCATAACTGCCCTTGATCCCTTTCACAAACAGGCCACCCTGTGTCTGTATCCCATAGCTTCCTGCTTTGTCAAACGGATCTCCCGTCGCAAGATATCCGACAATCTCCTCATGCGTCATCGGATAAAATGTAACCTCTGTATTCTCGTAAAATGTCTTTGTCCGGCATTTCTCTCCGTCGTAGTACATAATAGAAACACCTGTATATACATTATGTGTCTGTCCTGACAAACTATTCAACGTATTATATGCATCGTCATAATCAACCGGTTTTCCAAGGATCCTGCCATTTAATGCGACGACCGTATCGGAACCGATCACGATAAACGGCTGTGTCTCTGCTTCCGTACCGGCACGATCTGTACATACCTTTTTATATACATTTTCTGCCTTTCTCCCGGCAAGCTCCATTACCATATCCTTTGGAAAACGGATATCGGTAGCTTCATCGCAGTCACTTGGCATAACAGTAAATGTATAACCGGCTCTTTCAAGCAGCTCTTTTCTTCTCGGTGAATTCGATGCAAGTATGATCGGAATCTGTGTAACCATGATGTTCTCCTTTGATTACTCCATCTCTTTTGCAAGCTTCATTGCTTTTTCAAATAACGGAAGTGCGCGTTCTACCATCTCTGTTGTGGTACAGTAAGCAAGTCTCATATGTCCCGGACACATAAAGCTGTCTCCCGGTACCAGGATCAGATCCAGCTTGCTGGCTGTCATACGACAGAATGCATTTGCATCCGCGATCGGAGTCTTTGGAAACATATAGAAGGTTCCGCCCGGTTCTACACACTCATATCCCATATTTGTAAGCTCTTTATATAAAATATTCTTATTCTTCTCATAGATTGACAGGTCAGCTGTCTTATCGATCACTTCTGCCACACCAAGCTGGATCATGGATGGCGGACAGTTATGTCCTGTAAATCTGGAGATCTGACCACACATCAGAACGATCAGCTTCGCATCCTTACATTTCGGATTTACCGCTACATATCCGATACGCTCACCCGGAAGGGAAAGTGACTTACTGAATGAATAACAGCAGATACTGTTGTCATAGAAGGATGAAATAAATGGCGAATCCGTTCCTTCAAATACGATCTCACGATAAGGCTCATCGGAGATAATATAGATATCATGTCCATATTCCTTCTGCTTTTCTTCCAGAATTGCAGCCAGCTTCTTGATCGTCTCTGTTGAATATACGATACCGGACGGGTTATTCGGAGAGTTAATAAGAACTGCCTGTACATTTGGATTTAAAAGCTCCAGAAATGCATCAAAATTGATCTGGAAGGATGTAATATCCGCCGGCACGATCTTAAGCACCGCACCTGTTCCGTCAACATATGGAACATACTCAGGGAAATATGGAGCAAATGTGATCACCTCATCTCCCGGCTTTGTTACACAACGAATTGCATGTGCGATCGCACCTGCTGCACCGGAGGTCATGAAAATATCATCTGCTGTATATTCCATTCCAAATCTTCTATTTAAAGAATCTGCAACCGCTTCTCTGACGGACATAATACCAAGTGTCGGACTGTATCCGTGAAGCGTCAAAGGATTTTCTTCTTTTAACATCCGTTCCAATGTCTCTGTAAACTCCGGACATACCGGAACAGAAGGATTGCCGATCGTAAAGTTATATACATTTTCCTTTCCGATCTCTGCAGCACGTTTTGATGCATACTGCGCAAATTCTCTTATTATAGAACCTTTGGTTGTCATATCTGCATATTTTTCCGAAATCATACCTGTTATCCTCCGTCTGTTGTGAATTTAATAATGGAAGTATACCGCCGAAAAGGCAAAAAAACAAGTGGTAATAAATCGGGGAAAAGACTTATTACCACTTGCAAAAAATGAGGGGAGAGAGGATTCAAATAAATGAAAAACTCTTACAATACATAGTATATAAGGGATGTGTGTCTAAATTGTGTTTATTTTCTGATGTGTTTATAAACAGATTCTGCATTCTATTTACAAATTCTTTATTATATTGTCCAGATCGGAACAATGTAATTTTCTGAATCAACAGCTGAAAGTTTCGGACGCATACAGATGATTGCTCCTTTTCCTCTTGGAACTGCTCCTTTATCCAGAATTCTGAATGCCCTGGTCAGTTCACTTCCTGGATTTACTGAGCGTTTTATCTCTAACGGATGCACCATACCATCACTTTCAATCACCATATCAATTTCATTACTGTCTTTATCTCTGTAATACCACATAAGGCATTCATCCGCTTCATTTTGATATGTCTTCCGAATTTCGGAAACAACATAATTTTCCAGTATTGCCCCATTAATCGCCCCGTTTTCAAGTATTTCCGGAGTTGTATATTTTGTGAGATACGAAACCAGGCCTGTATCAAAGAAATATAATTTTGGTGTCTTAACTGTTCTCTTTAACAGATTATTAGAATAAGGACGTAAATAAAAAATAATATCGGACTTCTCAAGCACCTGCAGCCATCGTTTAATTGTCTCATCTGAAACGCCAACATCATTTGCTATATCATGTATATTTAACATTTGTGCACACCTGCATGCTGCAGCTCTTACAAAGTCCATAAATACAAGTTTATCAACATTTGTAATCAACTCTGATACATCTCTGTCAATATATGTTTGAATATAACTAGAATAAAAAACATTTCTGTCTTTGTATCGTCCACTTCTATAACCCGGCATAGATCCCATCCAGATTCTCTCATATAGCTCCGGCAACTCCACCTTTGTTCCATTTTTGCTTCGATGCTTTAATGTTTCCAGATCAACACTAAACTTAATATTCTCGCCTGCTCCATACAACTCATGCTGTGACAAAGATGACATGTGAATAATAGCAGTTCTTCCCGCCAAAGATTCCTGTGCAAGCTCCATCATCCGAAATGCCTGCGATCCGGTCAACCAAAATGATGATGCCGGTGCTCCATTATCTATCGCCATCTTAATATATGGAAATAATTGCGGAGCATATTGTACCTCATCTATTAAAATCGGAAGATCATGCATCTGCAAAAACATAGCAGGATCTGTCTGTGCCAGTTTCCTTTCTTCCAGATCATCCAGGCTCACCACTGTCCTATTCTCATCCATTAATTTTTTAAATAAAGTTGTTTTTCCAACCTGCCTCGGTCCTGTAATTAATATACAGGAATAGTCTTCTGCTAATTCTTTTATCTTTTTTTCTAAATCTCTATGAATATATTCCATATATCTGCACCTCTTTTTTCGGCCAAAATAAGATCAAATCTTATTTTAGCCGAAAAGTAATAATTTATCAAGAATAAAGAGCCGCATACGACTCTTTTGCACCCAAACAATATTATAAAACAAAAAACAAGTGGTAACAAACCGGGGAAAGATTTATTACCACTTGCAAAAAATGAGGGGAGAGAGGATTCAAATAAATGAAAAACTCTTACAATACACAGTATATAAGGGAAGTGTGTCTAAACTGTGTTTATTTTCTGATGTATTTATGAAGATCATAAACAAAACTTTATAAAACTAACACAACCTGTCTGCCCGCCTCAGTCGGTCATTTTTTGCGGACAGTTCATACATGCTATCCTTTTCTGTTCTCTGCTCCTGCGTTTGCTCTCGTTTGATTTTTCTCTCTGTACCTTTTTTGCACAAACAGGGCAATATTTTGATATTCCAGAGCGGGGTATATATTCAATGCCGCACACCGTACAGTTTTTGGCGGGCAACGCCGTCCACCGCTTTGTAGGTGTGATATGTAATTCACCGACAAAGCCGATGAATTTATAGTAAATCTTGATTTCCTGTCTTATTGTTCCGCCCGCAAGTTTCTCACGCTCCGAAACAAGTATCTTATCTATAAGGGCGTTTACAACGGAAGCGTCTAGTTCTTTCAGCCCCTGATAGTTGCGGATTAGGGAAAGGAAGTCCCTCACACCCTGCGATTTCTCATAGCTGTCGTTGAGCGTTTCCGTTACCTCACTCAGTCTTTCTTCTATTTCAAGCTGCTCTTTCTGGTATTTCCCCGACATCATCTCGAAATTCCGCTCCGTGATACGCTCCATTACCTTGTCCTCATAGAGAGAGGAAAACAGCCTGTCCAGTTCTGCAAGGCGTTTGTTCAGCTTCTTCTTTTCTTTCTCTAATGATTTCGCCCTGCTCTGGTCTGTTTCCGTAAGCCGCCTTTCTATAGCTCTGACCGCTTTCTCGTCATTGACCGCCATATCCGCAAAGCGGTTGATGTCGGCAAGGACGGCGTCGAATAAATCCCTCGCTTCAATGCTGTGTGCGGTACACATGGTGTTTCCATATCTGGCATAATTATTACATGAATACTGTACGCAGTCGATGATGTCGGGGCGTTTCCTCCTGTTGGCACTCATTGCCCGCAAAGCATAGCCGCAGTCGGCACACTTGATAACTCCTGCAAAAATGTTCTCAAATCCCCCTGCGTTCTGCTCCCGCCTGCGGCTCGTCATAAGCTGTTGGACAGTATCAAATTCCTCCTGCGTGACTATCCCCTCATGGGTGTCGGGTATCACTTCCCATTCTTCGGGCAGCTTAGAGGGGCGTTTCCTGCTTTTCATGTTGGCGGCAATCCGCTTGTAGCCGACAAGGTTTCCTGCATAGACAGGGCTTCTTAAAATCTGCCTTACGCTGTTCTCGCTCCAGAAATAGCGGTTTTCCTCATTATCCTCAAAGTATCTCTCATAGCCTGTTTCCCCACGCTCTGCCGCATAAGCGGCGGGGCGTAGGATGTGCTGTCTGTTGAGATGTTTGCGGATTTTGGAGATTCCATTTCCCGCTAACGCAAGGTCGAATATCTCCCTTACAACGTGTGCCACCTTGTCATCTATCAGCAGATGGTTGTGGTCTGCAGGGTCTTTGATATAGCCATAAGGGGCTGTCGTCCCCATAAACTTCCCCTGCTGAAACCTCGCACGGTACGCCGATTTTATCTTGACCGATATATCGGCGGCATACATTTCGTTGAGGATATTGCGGAATGGGGTGATGTCCATCGCCGATTTATTGAGCGTGTCAACTCCGTCATTGACCGCTATATACCTCACGTTATGCTCTGGGAAAAAGACTTCCAGATATAATCCACAATCAAGATAATTCCTCCCTAGACGGGATAAATCTTTCGTGATAACGCAGTTTATCAGCCCGTTTTCAATGTCTTTTATCATGTTCTGGAAGCTTGGTCTTTGGAAATTCGTACCAGAGTACCCATCGTCAACATACGTTTTTGCCAAGTGCCATCCCTGCTTTTTCACATAATCCGTAAGGATGGATTTCTGTGTTGCGATGCTCGCACTCTCGTTATCCGTGCCATCGTCTTTCGATAAGCGGCAGTAAACGCCGACATCATAAACTATATTCTCCATTCTTATTCCTGCCATACAGTAAAACCTCCGTTCCTGTCCTAATATTTTCCCTGTCCCATTGCGTACATTCTAAGCGGTCAAGCCCCCGCTGTCGAATGTGCCGCTGTCGTCAAGATTCTTTTTAATGTCCGCATAAATGACGGGTACAAACGCTTCCGCCAAGGTCTGTGTGCCGACATATTCACGGCTGATTACCATCTGCACTGGTGCTTTCGGCACAATACGCTTTCTCTTTTTATTCAATTTCTTATCCTCGCCCATACTTAAATCTTCCTTTCCAGACAGGGCAGGGGAGTATATAAAATATCCCCGCCCTGCCAATCAGATACAGTCAATCCCCACTATTCAATTCTTTCTGCAATGCTTCTAAGAGTGCCGCCGCTTCATCAGCGTTCAAAGTTATTCCCTTTCCGCACTTCTCACGGTTCGGGGAAAAGCTGCGTATATCGTACTTTGGCTCTTTCCCATTCCAAGAGATAAGGTTGATTTCCTTCGTGTATCCGCTGTCACTTTTTGATAGGACAGCAATTTCCTTCTTGATTTCATACTGAATATCACTCATTTCACATACCTCGTTTTCTGTATTTACCTCCCGAAAAGAGAAGGTTTATCGGCTGTCACGGTTACGCTTTTTCTGCAATTCACGCTCCAACAGTTTGATGATTGTTTCCTCCATCTGCTTCGGCGTTGTGCCTTTCGGGAAGTATTTTCTCAGCTTGTCGGTCTTGATTTTCAGCGTTTCTTTCTGGTTTGCCTTTTCCTCGGTCATAACCGCAAAGATTGTATCCATGTCAAGCCGCCCCGTCTGGCTTAGCTGCTTCATTCGCTGTGCCTGTGATAAAGAGGGCGTTGCATCCTCGCTCTCCATCGTGGTAAACAGGTTTTCCTGCTCGTCTTTCTTCAAAAACGATAACTCCACCGCAGGCGTGAGAGCGATTTTCCCTTCGTCCACCATCTGCAAAATCGGCGGTATCAGTTCGGTCAGTCGGATAAAACGCTGTATCTGGGTGCGGCTGTTATCTGACTGTTTCGCCAATTTCTCCACCGAAGTCAACTTCTCCCCAAGTTGGGCAGAAGTTAAATCCGTGCGGAAGCCCTGCCGCTTCATGGCTTCTAACTTCATCTTGTAGGCAAAGGCACGCTCGCTCGGCAGGATATTTTCTCTTTGGAGATTACTGTCTACAAGCGTGATTATCGCCCTGTCACGGTCTAAGGGCAGGACAAAAGCGGGTACGGTATCTATCCCTGCAAGCTCTGACGCACGGACACGCCGCTGCCCCGCAATGATTTCATAACCGTCCCCGTCCTCCTTCGGACGTGTGATAATCGGCGTGACAATTCCAAATTCCTTAATGCTTTCCGCCATCTCCATCAGCAGTCCGTCCTCCACGACATGGAACGGGTTCTCGGGGAATGGGCGCAAATCTGCGGTCTTTAATACCTTAAAATCCTGTTTCTTCATTTACTTTTCTACCTTTCTTTCACTCTGTTTTTATTGTTTTTCTGTAATTCCTCTAAGACTTCTGGCGGTATCTTTTTTAACAGCCGCCCCATCTGCTCATTGGTTTTCTGCAATTCAAATATCTTCTGGTTTGCTTTCTGTACCTTTAATTCCTCCGCATACTTTTCATCACGCATACGCCCCGCATAGTCGGCTTCCTGCCCGATTTGCTCCTTTAAGCTGTCGATATATGCCTGCTGTCTGCCGATTTCCTTAGAGAATTTCTCCACTTCGGGCAGCCATGCGGCAACCAGTTCCAGAGCCTTGTCACGCTTTTTCCCTGCGTTAAAGGCGTTAATATCGGACAATGCCTTGACGATTTCATCGTACTGCTTATCCAATCTTGTAGCTGCCTTAAAGAGCCAAGTGGGGATATGCTTCCGCTTCGTTTCCATTGAGGACTGACCTCTTTCAAGCTGATTCCACCTTGCCGACATACGCTCATGGTAGGCGGTCTGCCATTCGGATAATGATTTCTGGTTGCCTAAGATGGCTTTTGCTGACAGCTTGTTGTCTGGCGTAATCGGCACAAAGCAGAGGTGCATATGGGGCGTTTTCTCGTCCATATGGACGACAGCGGAGAGGATATTCTGCTCCCCTACACGCTCCGAAATGAAGTCAAGAGCCATCGTAAAATACGCTTTCTGTTCTTCGGGTGGCAGGCTGTTCATAAACTCTGGCGAAGCGGTGATGAGCGTTTCCACCATCATCACGCTGTCCTTGCGTACCCGACAGCCCGCTTCGGCTACCATGCGGTTAATCTCTTTCTTGTAGGTGTAGCGGGGCGGCGGCACAAGATGGTAGTTATTTTTAGAGCGTCCCATGTCAATGTCGGGATTGCTTTTGTAGGCTTCTTTCTTCCGCTCGTTGTGGCGTTCGCAAGCTGCAACGCCGCCCGCTTTGCGTTTCTGGAAACGCAGGATTGCATAGGGCATAATTCTTCATCTTCCTTTCTTCGGCGGGTAACTGCCCATTGGGTGACAGCAGTGACGGTGATGACGGCAGTTTTGGGATACCCCTGCCGGTTACTGTTGCTGTCACTCTTATTCTCTGCGTGACGGTCGTGACGATAGTGACGGTGTTTTTGGGATACCCCCTCATAAGAGCCGCAGCCGTCACGCCGCCATTCTTTTATCCGAAGCGGAGCGCAGGATAAGCAGGGTGCAGCCCTGCCATAAGGGAGTCCAGAGGGAACGTCTGGCACACGTCCTTGCTTGCAAGGTGTAGTGTGTTACACCCTGTAAACGCAGTCGGAAAAATCGGCACGATTTTTCTGACCGCAGGGGTGGTTTTACACGCCGATAAAGGGCGGGTAAATCCCACGCCTGCATCTTGCGTTTGCGGGGTGTTCTCCCGAAGGGTGACAGCGGCGGGGTATCCCAATATTGCCGTCATCACCGTCACCGCTGCCACCCGCAGGGCAGAGCCGCCGATTATACATACATTCACATGACAGTGACAGGGGTATCCCAAAAACACCGTCATAACCGACATGACCGTCACGCATGGGGCAGAGCCGCCCATTTCACATAGGCTTACATGTCCGTGACGGCGGCAGGGGGTATCCCAGAAACACCGTCATCATCGACATGACCGTCACCGTCTGTCTCCTCCTGCATTGCAAGTGAGATTATCCGCCCGCTGCTCCTGCGGCTGAAATCATAGCGGATATGGTTCTCTTGGAGAAAGTCAAGGCGGTATTCGTTCATCCACTTTGTCAAGACATTTGCCGCTGTTTCCGTTTCACCCAGAGCGTCCAACAGTTCCGTGGCTGTCCCACGCCATTCCGTCCTGTTCTCCATAAACTTTACCAACCGAAAAAGGACATCTGGTATCGCTTCCCTTGCAAGCTCCTCCTGTGTTTTCCTCTCCACCAGTTCCCAACTGCAATCACGGAAACGCAGGACGAACTCCTGATAGGGCGTGTCCCTGCCCGTCACATAGAGCCTTGCGGTATCGGAAGCCCTGCTTTCCTTTTCCAGTACAAAGGTAGCGTCCGCACTCCCTGTCAGCCCTGTTGTCCCCGACACTTTGTTGAACACATCGCTGTCGTTCTGCTTTCGGATGTGGTGTACGACAATGACCGCCAATGAGTGCCTGTCGGCAAAATCTTTGATGAGGGAGATGTCCCCGTAATCGCTTGCGTAGGCGTTGTCCTTAGAAGTGGTGCGTACCTTCTGCAAGGTGTCAATGACAATGAGCCTGCTGTCGGGGTACTCCTTCAGATAATCCTCAAGCTGCACGATAAGACCGTCTGACAGCTTGTCACTTGCCACCGCAAAATGAAGCCGCCCGTTCGCTTCGTCCGTCAATCGGAACAATCTGCCCTGTATGCGGCAGAATGTGTCCTCAAGGCAGAGGTAAAGCACATCGCCCTCCATTGTCGGCATATCCCATAAGGGGATTCCCTGCGACACGCATAAGCAGAGTTTGAGCATGAGCCAGCTCTTGCCAATTTTCTGTGAGCCGCAGAACAGCGACAAGCCTGTGGAGATAAGGCTGTCCACCACAAAGGACGGCTTCTCAAGCGGCTCATAAAGGAGCGTGTCGGCGTTGACTGTCTGTAGCTTCTGCATGGGTTTCCTCCTTTCGGGCAGTAGTTTTGTTTTCGTTGCACATAGGCGTTGACCTCCTTAAATTGATTTACCTCCGCTAAAAAACAGAGGTATGTAACGCAGATGCTTCATACAGTCCCACATTTTCTACAAATGTCATTTCCTCTGGCGGCTGTATAGTTTTCAAGAAACAGGCGGCTCTAAAATTTTCCGCAGTTTTTTCCGAAGATGGTCTAACCTTGCGTAGATTGCACCAGTTGTCAAATGCACAAGCGGGGCAATCTCCTTTGTAGAATATCCCTGCATTTTCAGCAGAAGGATTTGCAGGGTACGCCTGTCCACCGTAAGCAACGCTTGGTACAGCGTTTCGTTTTCGATTTCATTCAGCAAATCCTCCACTGTATGAACCTCAATCCGCATCTCGCTCTCGGCGATTGTTTCAAGGTATGTGCCGACTTCCCATTTCCTCGAATAGTAACGCCTGTCGGAATTGAACTCTGCCCTATCGTCAATGCGGATTTGCTCAATGGTCGCTTCCTCCACGCCGCACTCACGCAGCAACCTTTCCTCCGCTTCCTTCCAACGCACCCACTTCCGATTCGCCCTGCCGTTGTTGTATGCCATCTGTGTTTCCCTCCGATTTATTTAGAGGGGCTGCACATGGCAAAGCCCCCTTGCTTCTCCAAAGGAAAAAACAAGGGGGCTGAAACCTTAAAATCCGTTTTCTATTAACTTCTTTAATCTGGCAAGGGTTTTATTTTTCCGCCTGCCTATGGTGGTCTGGCTTACGCCTTTCTTCCCTGCATACGCCCTCTCGGAAAGCCCGTCAAAAAAGAGAGCCTGTATCAGTTCCCTTTCACCCTCCGAAAGAAAAGACAGAGCCGCATTCAGCCTGTCCACCATCAGGGCATTAGCTACAGTTTCCGCAATGTCTATCGTTTCATCAACGACAAAATCAAGGATGTTGCCCTCACCGTCTGTAAATCCCTCCAACGAGAGCAGACCGTTCTTTGCGTCCAGTTTCTTCAGATACCGCCACCGTTCCTTTTCCCGATAGAAATCCGTATATTCCTCCCTCACGACTTCAAGCAGACAGCCTTGAATGGGGATAAACAGCTTGTCCACATAGGTCTGGTCGGCTTCCCTGCGGCGGCAGAAGTCCATATAGGACAGTTCCTCATAGCCGCCATTCTCTTTGATATATACCTTTCTTGGTGCATATTTCACCGCATTGTCCTCCAATCTGAATTTTTGAAATGTAAAAATCCAGATGGAGTGGCGGGGAACGGCAATGCACATCAGAAGCAGCCCTGCGGCGTATTCCGATAAAAAACGACAAAAGAAAAACCGCAAAGGCTCTGTGACCTCTACGGTTATAGGAAATACTAATTCCGTTGTATGGAGATTGTACTTCTACTTTCAAGGTGAGAAGTACCGTTGCACTGGCAG
>ENA-ORSS01000052-ORSS01000052.1-human-gut-metagenome-genome-assembly--contig:-NODE-52-length-144704-cov-7.502859_pt1 | contig 144704 bp, 132 predicted proteins | sample MGYA00241899_ERZ509162 | MGnify/ENA primary metagenome ERZ509162 (study PRJEB26280, sample SAMEA2338641) | human gut metagenome | biome: human gut; feature: human-associated habitat; material: faeces... | reverse complement strand
TCGATAGTTACATCTACAAAGGTGATGATAACTGTTATTATGAGAAGGTCAAAGATTCGGCAAAGGAAATCTCCGAAGAAATACCGTTTGAAATACCAGAAGGCTGGCGATGGATCCGCGTGGACAATCTTTTCCAACATAATACGGGAAAGGCATTAAACTCATCAAATTCGCAAGGTGTCTTGCATCCGTATATCACGACTTCAAATGTTTGTTGGGGTCAGTTTAGCTTAGATCGCATTAAAGAAATGCTTTTTACCCAAGACGAGTTTGCAAAATATTCTATCACTCCCGGTGACCTTTTGGTCTGTGAAGGTGGCGACGTTGGACGGGCAGCGATATGGAGAAAGGATATTCCCATGTGCATACAAAACCATATACACCGGTTACGTGCATATTATCCCGTGTGTACTGCGTTTTATTATTTTGCTTTCTACGCTTATAAAAGCATTGGTTTGATAGGTGGCAAAGGCATTGGAATTCAGGGACTGTCGAGCGGCGCTCTCGGCAAATTGATTTTCCCGCTACCGCCGTTGGCTGAGCAGGAACGCATAGTCAAACAAGTAGAAGTAATATTAGAGAAGCTAAAAGACGAGGCTTAAACCTCGTCTTTTAACTGTTTGCAAATGGTGTTGTACCGCTCAACAATTCGCCTCTGTTCGTTAAATGGCGGGATAGGCATTAAAGCCGCATTACCTCTTGTACTACCGATACGCGGCATTTTTACTCCATAGGCACCAGCCATAGCATAATCCACAAAATAGGGACTCATGAGGTATATTTGCGCGTATTGAGCGGCGATATTCTGTCCAAAATCAAATGCCAATATTTCCGTAGTGCAGTAGCCATCCTCGTCAGCAACAAGTACCTTGTTTAGGTAAGGGCGCAGTTTGCTATAAAGAACATTTCCTTTGTAAAAGCTATGCTTATCACTTTTGGATTGCGTTTCGCGCATAGCTTTCTTTTGTAACAACCCACCGGAATTTTTTTCGATGTCTTCCAAATCAAGAACCCAACTTGTTGGATCAATCTGACTTGCTGTGACCGTATCACTTTTAGAAAAATCTATAACGTATCCCAACCTAATCCACACCCAATTTTCAGGCAGGTCAAAAGGTATTTCATCGCTGATATTAGTGACAGTTTCGCCCACCTTCTCATAATAACAGGATTAGACTTATACACGCATTCAATTAGTCGTGGTTTTCTTCTAAAAATAGTACAATTCAAGTAATACTTTTTTAGGAGGATTATCTATGTTAGAAGAATTTGAGGCACATTTACGCAGGAGCAATTTGGCCGAAAACACTATTTCATCTTATCTGCTCACGATACGAATGTATCAACAATTATCAGGTGAAATCACAAAGCAAAGCCTATTGGCGTTCAAAGGATACTTAATGGAAACGTACAAGCCTAAAACCGTCAACCTACGCATACAGGCAATCAATAAGTATCTCGAATTTATCAAAAAAGACAAGTTCCGGCTTGCACCCGTCAAAATTCAGCAGAAGAACTTCTTGGAGAATGTTATCAGCGATGCTGACTATAAATTTTTGAAAAACTGCCTGAGACGCGACGGAAATTGGGAATGGTACTTTGTGGTGCGTTATTTGGCGGCAACGGGCGCGCGGGTAAGCGAATTGATACAAATCAAGGTCGAGCATGTATTCAATGGCTATTTTGATCTATACTCCAAAGGCGGCAAACTTCGGCGGCTTTACATACCTAAAAAGCTAAAAATCGAAACAGAAGCATGGCTTGCCGAAAAAGGAGCGACCAGCGGCTATTTGTTTTTGAATAGGTTCGGTGATCGCATTACGGTACGCGGTATTTCGCAACAATTAAAGAATTATGCCCATAAATACGGCTTGAATCCGAAAGTTGTTTATCCGCATTCTTTTCGCCACCGTTTTGCAAAAAATTTTCTTGAAAAATACAACGACATTTCCTTGCTTGCCGACCTTATGGGGCATGAAAGTATTGAAACCACGCGAATATATCTGCGCAAAACTTCCAGCGAACAGCAAGAGATTGTCGATAAAATTGTCACGTGGTAAAAATTCTCCCCTCGGATTTCCGAGGGGTTTGACTTTACAGTATTGCGAATATCTCATTGATTTTAGCGACTATACGTTTTTGCTCTGCAAGAGGTGGAATTGGGACAACAAGGTTAGATATCAATTCATCAAATTTCAAACTATGGACAGTCGTTATCCGTTTTACATAGTTGTCAAGAATTCTTTCTTCCATGCCCTTTAGCATATAATACACATAATCTATCATACATGACTGATACAATTGATATGCTTTGATATCTTGATTTATGGTAGCCGACTGTTTTAAAATGCAAATAGGAAGACTTGATTTTAGAATTCCGCTCCGTACAACCCAAAGCAAAGTGTTCGCCGGATAAAGAGTCATATCATTAGCTGCCAATTCCGTTATTTTTAGTTGAGATTCTGTTAAGTATTTAGTTTTCATATCTTTTGACGTGAACCATTGTACATTACCGTTTTGCCAATAAGCAGGCTCACTCATATCAGGGGTTTTGCCGCTACTAAAATTTCCGATGTCAAGTAGCTTTGCCCAAGCCCAATTATTAGGCAAATCAAACGGAACTTCGACCAATTCGTCCTGCGCTCTTGTGGCGATGTGTTCGTAGTAACAGTTATCATCACCTTTGTAGATGTAACTATCGACATATTTTTTGCCGAGTTTGGCTTTCTTTTCGGCACGGATACGCTCTAAAAGTACGCTTGCCGGTTCGTCGTTCGGATCCTGCGGAACAAGCTTTCCTTGAATAGCAAGGGTCAATGTGCGCTTTCTGAATTCATCGTACAAAGTATCTATATCCGCTTGGTTCTGCTCGATAATATCTACCTGTTCAAACAGTTCTTCTACGCGATTAACAATGCGAGTTTGTTCAGCAAGAGGAGGCATAATAAAAGATAATTTTAGTATATCATCGCGGCTAATACCAGGAATAAAACTTTTCGCACCACTTTGTAATTGACTTACATAGTATTTTAGTACAAGCATGATGAAAAGCGAATTTGCGCCAATGCAGCGAATAGACATTATTTGCCGTGCTATATGAATATCACCAATATTATTAAAGACCATTTCTCCAATCGTGCCTTTGCAAGTTATCAATAAATCGCCTTTATGAGAAACAACAGACGGTGTATCTGTCCAACGATTGATGATAATTCTTTCATTTAAGAGATTGCTTGCACCTGTAATATAGGGTATTCCTATTTTATCAGAATTGTACTGAGTAGGAAGCAAATCTCTCCCTGATATTAGTTCAATCAAATCTCTCAATCGAACGAAAGTCCAATTCCGTGGACATTCTAAATCAATTTCATCAGTAATATCCTTGACTTCCGAGCCGACCTTCTCATAATAGCGATTATCATCACCTTTGAAGATGACGGAATCATTCTTATCTTTTTTGTTTTTATCTTCTTTTATGAGTTGTTGTTTCTCGGCACGGATACGTTCAAGCAAAACGGACGCAGGCTCGTCGTTCGGATCTTGCGGGACGAGCTTGCCTCTGATTGCCATATCCAGTATTTTTTGCCGCAATGCTTTTGTATCGATCATTGTTTATCCTCACCAATCAACTCGCGCAGACGTGCCACCGCGTTCACGATATTTTGTGATTTGGCATCTATCTCGTCCAATATCTCCGAAAGGTTTCTTTCGTCCTTTTCGGTAAAATCAATCCACTTGAAGTCCAAATCCTTCCGTTTTGCAATTTCAGCGGCAGAATACCTGCGCCATCTGCCGTTCGGATTGGTTTCTTTGTCGTAGGTTTCCTTTCTGTCCTGCATATGCCCAGAGCAATAGCAAGCGACAAAATCGTCGAGATCTTCACGCTTTAACGGCTTGGTTGCAAGTGTGTGTTTGATGCCTGTTTTATAATCATACACCCATATATCTTCGGTCGGTTTCCCTTTGTCAAAGAACAACACGTTTGTAGAGATGTTGGCGTAGAACAAACCGGGGCAGAGGCGTAATATCGTATGCAGGTTGAAATCCTTCATCAATTTTTTGCGAATCGCTGTTGCGTCTTTCCCGTCACTCAAAACGCTGTCAGGCAAAACCACGGCAACTCTGCCGCCCGTTTTTACAATAGACATAATGTGTTGTAAAAAGTTCAGCTGATTGTCGGAAGTCTTTATAAATTCCGTCCGCACAACAGACACTTCGCCGCTGCCTTGCGGTCTTGTCCCGAACGGCGGATTGGCGAGGATGACGTCAAACATTCTGTCCGATGTATCAAGGAGAGAGTCCTGACACACGATAGGACTGCCTTTCGTGCCAATATCGTGCAAATATAAATTCATTGACGCGAGCGTAACGACAAGCGGTGTGTTATCCGCACCGAAAAGCGCCTTGTTGCGAAGGAAATCGAGCTTAGATATTTCATTGCTTTGCTTTTTCATGTGTTCGTATGCCGCGAGTAAGAATCCGCCCGTACCGCAAGCAGGGTCGGCAACGGTTTCCATAATTTTGGGATCGATAACATCGACCATTGCTTTGATTAAAGCGCGAGGAGTGAAGTATTGCCCGGCTCCGCTTTTCTTATCTTTGCCGTTCTTTTCGAGAATAGACTCGTAAATAGCGCCTTTTACATCACCTTCGAGCATATACCAATTCTCTCCGGACACCATATCGATTACCTTTTTGAGGTGAACGGGGGTTTGAATTTTATTAGTTGCTTTCGTAAAAATAGTGCCGATAAGTCCCGGTTCGCCGGAGAGTTTTTCGAGCGTCGTTTCATATTGCTTGACAAGATCTGTGCCGCTTAATACCGTAAGGTCTTTCCATTTATATCCTTCTAGAATAGAACTCGTCAAACCATATTCTTCGCGCTCGTCATCCATCTTTAAGAAAAGGATATATGTAAGCTGCGTGATATAATCGGTAAACCCGACACCTGCCGCAGCCAGCACATTTGCAATATCGCCTACTTTTTTTACAAGAGCTTGTTCGTTTTTAACCTGCTTTTCGTTTTCCATAATTATGCCGCCTTTAAGATAAAGTTAGAAAGAGTTTGCATTTCTTGGTTGAGTGCCTTCCCGCCAAATGAGGTGATGCCTTTTCGCCATAAATCGGGATAATATTCATTGAGTTCACCGACAGTAATAGCGCCTTCGCTCACAACAAAGTCAGCGATTTCACGCATTACTGCTTTTTGCTCGTCGGTCAACTGCCTTTGCGCCTGTCCGCAATAAAGATTGAACCGCTGTACATATCCTGAAAACAGACTTGTAAGTCTTGCCGTTTTTCGATAGGCAAATCTCACAATTTGAATAAGATGCGTCAACGCTTTGATGTTTTGCTTTATATCAAATTCATCGACACGACCATTATCATCGAGGAGTTTATAATTCCTCCAAATATTGTACGGGGTATAGGAGTGGTTTTCGGAAAGCAGCTTATCCCGCAAATCAACGAGCATGGAGTGCGTTATAACGGTATCTTCCGAATTGTAAAGGATACGCAGCGCCTCTATTCTATCCTTATTTTCGTTCAGATACTTTTCGAAAGCTTCCTTGAAGTCCAAAGCAGTCTCTTTTGAAAAATCGGAATAAAGTACCTCGTCCCGGTCGTCGATTATCGTAATATAGCCGCGTTGCATTTCAAGCAAATATTTCCTTGCCGCAACATTATCTATCAGGCACTCAATCAACAGCATTCTTTCCGTGTTATCATGGGATGCGTCTATAAATTTCGGTAAGCCTTTTTGCAACGCCTTTTCAATACTATTGGCAAGTGTACGAGGAGCAAAACCAAACTCCTCAATAAATTTACTCAAGTGATGCCCGTGAAGTGCGTTGCTTTCATATCTACGGTGTATTGAAGCACAATAATCCCGAAGCAATCTAAGATTTTCATCGCTCGCATCGCCGTGCGTTAAGCGTTCCAGAAGATGTTCTAAACTCAAAGTTCTTTCCTGTCCGATAGTTCTTTGAGGGATATCTTTTTCATGTTCTGTAACGCCGACGGCATCGACTATGTAATAACATTCTTTTGTTTGTGCATTCGGCGTGACTTCCTTCAACTTGTCGTCGCTGATATATCGGCATGCCCGTCCTTTCATCTGCGTATAAAGAACTTTGGAATTGATATCGCGCATAAAAAATACCACTTCCAAAGGCTTGATGTCGGTGCCGGTTGCGACAAGGGTCACGGTAACGGCGATGCGAAAATCTTTTTCATTGCGAAAATCTCTTATAAGCGCATTGGAGTCGCCCGCCGAATATGTAATTTTCCGCACATAGTTTTCGGGAAGCTGTCCGTTATCAAACTTTTCTCCGAAAACCTTCTTTGCAATTTTTACAATTTGATCGGCGTGATTGTCGTCTTTGGCAAATATAAGGGTTTTGGGAATATACCGCCAATTATCGGTTTCATGCTCCGATAATCTTTCCGGGTACATTTTGGTATAAATCGAATCACGGTATTCGCGCAATACCGTTTCAATCTGGCTTACGTTTACAATAGAGCGATCCAACGCATTCGGTGAATAATCAATGTTTTTGCTTGACGTAAAGGAAGTAGTTTCACCTGTACGCCTTGACTTCTCGGTTATTTCATCGCCTTCATTGATTTCGCCGCCATGAATGCTTTTTTTTGTAGCAATACGATATATCCTTTTAGGCACATTAACGCCGTCAACAACGGAATCGTCATAAGAATAATTCTCAACTACGTTGTCATCAAAAAAGGCGTATGCATCTTCGGTAGGCGTTGCTGTTAAACCGAGGATACGCGCATTATTAAAGTAGTCAAGCACGGCTCTCCAACGACCGTAGATTGACCTATGGCACTCGTCAACAATGATAAACTGAAAGTAATCGGGAGGCAGTTTCAAATCGTCGCCAAGCGTTATAATTTCCTTGCTATGCCTTTCTTTGTCCGCCTGATCCAATTCATCTTCGGAATCCTCGTCGCAATCGGGAAGAGCTTGTCCCGTCAAAACCGCATAAAGTTTTTGAATGGTGGAAATTACAATATCGCCTTTGATATCTTCTTCTTTCTTCAATCGCGTTATATCATATAAGTCTTTTAGTTGATGCCCTGTTTCCGTCCTGTCAAATAAGCTAAACTCCGTTTTTGCCTGATTCGCAAGATTATTCCGATCTGCCAGAAAAAGTATCCTTTTCGTAGATGGCGTATATTCCAAGAAACGATATGAAACAAGACAGGCAAGATATGTTTTGCCCGAACCGGTTGCAAGCACGGCAAGTGCTCTTTTTTTGCCTTCTTTGAAAGATGCCTCCAATTTTACTTCAGCACGATACTGGCAAGCTCTCAATCCTTTTTTCTCAATGACCGGCAGAGCACCTAATTCCGAAGATTGACCGATCGTACGCAACATTTCTTTCGGAGTGTGCATTTTATCAATCTGCATATATTCGCTGTCCGGAGAAAGCATATTCTTAAAAAGTATTATTTCACCATTTGCGAGATAGACAAGAGGAACTTTATTTTCGTTCAGCCAAAATCCGTACCAACTTTGCGGATTAAGAGTATAATTTTCCGCCTGCTGCGCAACTATTTCGTCCAAATTCTTTTCGGCGCGTTTTGCTTCCACAACGGCAATGGCTTTGTTATCGATGAAAAGCAGATAATCACTTTCCTTCCGTCCGGACATAGAAGCCTCCACGACCGCTGACGGATTCTTTCGATTATATTCAAACCGCGTGACAACAGCCCAACCGGCTGAGGTAAGTTGTTCATCAATTTTTATTCTTGCTTTTTCTTCAGGTAACATATTCGTTGCTCCTTAACTACTTCTCATAATTTTCTATTATCGGAAGTTAATGGAAAATTAGTTACAAGTATTTAATAAGTTCAGTATTTTTAGGTACAGACTATCAGTATCTAATTATGCTTTGTTGATTTACATTGTTTTTTTATGATGCGTATCATTATATTTTGATTTTACCATATCTAACCAGCCAATATCATATGAGTGCTCCTCTATTTCCTTTTGTAATTTTTTTAGTGCGGTTTCAGAATATTTATGAACACTTGACGATGTAGAAGTTTGTATTGGTAAATGATATTTTTTCTCATCTTTAAGATGAAAATACCAAATTAGGGCAGGAGTATATTTTCTTTCAATGCCGAGTTTAAGAGTTAAATCTTTTTGCAAATATGGATGGCTTCGATCAGGCTCTAATTCTGGAACAGGTATTTCCTCCGCAAGATCTATATTTCCTGTTACTTTTAATACTGGTTCTCCAGTATCTTGTAACTGTCCCTCTTTTATAAATTTCGCCTTTTTTAAAACTTGAACAATTAATTTTCTGTCAATTGCAACATCAATACCATAAGGAGTGCTAATCCTTCCGTTGCTATAATTAATTATCCCAATATTAGGACTATTTCCTTCTCGGATTGATTCTACTAATTTGATAATACTGTTCTGTATCCTTGTCTCACGTTCTTTGATTATTTTATTCATCTCAGGATACTTAATTTTTTCGCTTCGTGCTTTATATCTATAAAATATATCGCCATTGCTTATTGTTCCCTCGCCCTTTATTGCTATTATCGGTTTATCTAAACTTTCTTCTACATAAATGTAGCCAATTTCTCCTTTTTCACATTCTACAGTCCCTTGTTCCCACAGTATCTCAGGCGAAAATCTGGAATTTAATATCTCCGTCATTTTTTCTATAGACATTTCTTTGAACGCGGTATTTACGCCTATGATTTCTCTAGGCTTGTCTTTTACTCCAAATATAATATATCCGCCTATATTGTTTGCAAAGGCAGCCATGGTTTTAGCATATTTAGATGCATTAGAAAAGCTAAATGACTCCTTATACTCAAGATTTACTCTTTCTCGGCATTTGAGTTTCCCATCTTTATCAAAAATTAAAATATGTTCTTTAATATATTTCTCGGACTGATTAACATCAATTGTCATTTTGCGACCCATCCTGTTTATTTCTTCCTATAAATTTCATCAAGAGTTTTTCCGTCAGCGTTTTTCCATTCAACCCAACCGTTTTGATTGCCGCCTAATATAAAACAAGCTGCGCCGCTTGGCGTTGAAAACTCCATTGACTTTTTCAATATGTAAATGCCATTATCAATAACAATGTCACCATTTTTTAATGCTTCATTACGTTGGTTTGCTAATTTGGCAAACGGAACTTCTTTTAGCATATTTATTTGTGAATCCTCAATGACAAGAAACTTATCACCGTCATATACGCCGTATGCCTTAATACCATTGCGAGTTGTATGAAAAACGGACGTTTCATTAAATTTTGATTTTGCATTATCCATCTTATAACCCTGTGTCGCCATGATAAACTGAATTTCTTCGTAAACTTCCTCGATGAGGGGAAGATCATATTCATCGATTTCATATTTAGGTTTTACAGAGTTTTCGACGGTATAGCGTTTGGCTTCGTGTGCCTTTACAATGGCATATTCTTCAAGACCGCTAATCATATCAAGGGTAAAAGTTTTGCTGTCTGCAAGGAACATAATCGCCTTATTCCAAAAATCTTTGGAACGGTTATGGTCATCAAGCCGAATTACACCGTTACGAGTCTGCCCGATATAAATTTGGGCAATTTTATTATCGTCGCTTTCATTGATAAGGTAGTATATACCGGGGCGGTTGATGCCCGTAATTTTCTTTGCTTCGGTAAGTAAAGGGCGCGGAATGACATAGGTGGTCATTGTAGACAAATGCTTGCGAATGGAACGAATTCCGTCCGGCTGCCCGTTATAATAAATAATTTCGAGTTTCTTGCTTGGCATATTATCCCCCGTAAATACAATGTAAATATCGGCTTATCTGTATTTTTAAGTTTTAATTTTATCAATTACCTACATTCAATCCTTTCGTGATCTCCGTAAAGAATTCCTTGCTCCAAATATCCAACTTGCTTTTGTCTTTGATAAAGGGGATTACGTCTTGCTTGGCTTGTTCATAGTCGATTGCAGCGAAGCGTTCGTTTAGCATGGAAATTAAGGCTTCGCGGGTAAGGTCGAAACTTTCGTTTATAAATCCGGAGTCCACGAGCCGTGCTTTCAGGTGCGGCATATTGACCGCGACGTTTCGCGAGAGATAGAAAATATAGTCGTACAAGTCCCTGCCTTTGATACGGGTTTTCCACGCGCGGCAAATGACGGCGTGGAGTTTGCCTGCGAACAATGAAGGCATATCATACAATTTCACCTGATAAGGCGAAGGCAGCAGTCGGTACTTGTTTTCAAATGTCGCAAAAGCCGGGGGATTGGTATCGACTTCGAACTTGATTTTTATTACTTCAGACGGATTGATTTTCGTCGCGCTCTGCTCATCGTTGTAAACGCTTAAAATGTGTTCCTTGGTGTTGCCTTTCAAGAAAGCCGATTTGACATTGGAGTCTGCCGCCTTGATTTTTTCTTCCACCCTGAAGTTCAGTCCGACGGCATGCAGTTCGCTCTCCAAAACCGAAAAATATTTTTTCAATTCAAAATCGTCATCAGGTGAAACCAGCGAAAAGTCCAGGTCTTCGGAAAATCGGTCAAGTCCGTAAAAGATACGCAGCGCCGTACCGCCGTAAAACGCGGCGTCCTTAAAAAAGCCCGCTCGGGAAAGTCCGCATAGCGCGACTTCCTGTATAACTTCTGTCAGCATATTCTTTTCATCGCTTTGCGATTGCGCGGGATATAGAGAAAGCATTTGGCTTAAAATTGTCTGCATTTATTTTCCTCCTTCAATCAGCTTTACAAGATACTTGTGGTTAGTCGATTTATAGAGCGGCGCAAGTTGTTTGATGTCGTCCAGATTTAATTGCCAAAAGTCGTTTTCATCGACGCGCAAATCTTCGAACAGTAACGCCCGCATTGCTTTGACCGAACCGACGGGCGATATTGTGTACAGTTTGTCGCACAGTGCCTTTTCGGCAGTGGCGATCTGATAGGAATAACCGTTTTCTTCCCGAATTTCCACGCCAAAATGATAGACTGCGGCAGGGACGTCCCTGTATGTGAAGACGCCGAACGCGTTATCGTACTGCTTCGCTTTGCCTTTGCGGAAGGTCGCGGAAGTGTAAGTCCGAAAGATCGCTTCGGGAATCAGCGAACACATCGACAGTACATAATCGAAAGAAAGATAAGACGGACCGTAGATTGCGCCCGCAAGATATTTACCGTCCGCACGCGCATCGGTTTCGTATAATCCGCGCGTAATTTGCGTTAATCGCCCCGATTGTACTTCGCGGCGGATCTTCCCTTTAACATCGGTGTAATCTTTAAATTGTAATGTTAAACTGTCAAACGTTAAAATCATTATTTTCTCCTGTCGGTTTTATTATATCAAACTTTTTGGCGAAAATCAATGTATTTTAGAAAATTTGTAATAATTCTTTCGTTAAATTAAGAATAGAGAAAACGGCATATTGTCGTCTTTAAATTTGTGGACTTGAAGCGCATCGAAATTCGGTGCTGCTACTCATCAAAAACACCTTTAAACTGACCGCAACGATCTGAAAAATCTAAAATGGTGGTAAATGGTAGTAAAAGCAACAAAAAACCATTACTACCATTTTTCTTTGAATTGTATTAAAATAATAAGAAAACGGCGGGAAAAGCACAAGATACTGTGTATTTTCCGCCGTTTTTATCTTTTTAGAGCACTTTCTCTTTTTTGAGTGGAGCACGTCCTTGGTAAGGAATATCGGGACGAAAAACGGGTAAGCCGAAAACCCTCAAAATTCGGCAAAAAACTTCATTTGCTGATATGGCTCAGTAGGTAGAGCACGTCCTTGGTAAGGACGAGGTCGCGGGTTCAAATCCCGCTATCAGCTCCACAGGAAAACCACAAGATATTGTGGTTTTTTCTTTATTTTCAACACCGTTTTACACAATCAAGGAAAAACACAAAATCAATAGCAAACACGGTAGCAAACATTTTTTGCTATTTTTTTGACTTTCATCCTGACTTGTAGCAAGAATTTGAAAAGCCATTTTTCGGACTGCCCAAAACGCTTAAAAACTGCCTTTTTCGGGTTCGGTAGCAAACAATAGCAAACACCCCTTTCAATATGACGAAAGCCACCGCCCGAAAAGGCGATGGCTTTTTAGCTGTCCGTTACATTTCAAAGTTTTTTCCGCGCCGCGGCTTTGGTCGGTCGTCGTCCATGGCTTCCATAAGTTCGTCCAGAGAGGATACGCCGTATTCGTCCATAAGCCGCGCGATATTTTGCAGGAAAGTATCGCCGTGGCTTTCTCCATTTGCGTCTGAAACCGCCACAGAGGGTTTTTCCGCAGGCTGCGGCGCGGGTGTATGTTGTTCGCTCGGCGCGTATCGCTCGTCGAACACATCGACCGCCTTCTGCAAATACTTGTTTGTAGTGGCTGTGTTGTAGATCATCGTCGTTTCGACCTTCCTATGTCCCATGAGCATCTGAATGACTTTCGGGTTTTCCTGCGCCTCGAAGAGCGTATTGGAAAAGGTGTGCCGCAATTTGTAAAAATGTATTCCCGCATCTTCCAACCCGTGCTTTTTCAATAGGCGGTTGAACATTGTCCGCGTGCCGTGATAAGAGCGCATTTCTCCGTTGTTGTTGGCGAAGATAAAATCATCTGCTTTGCTCACGGGTGCTTTGGTCATGAGTTCTTGCATGGTGCGCAATTTTTTCCATTCTTTCAAAGCATCGACAAGTAAATCGGGAATGGGCAGCACACGCACGCTGCCCGCAGTCTTTGTCTTGCCGACGACGTATTCCCGCTTGGTAATGTTTCCGTTCTCGTCAAAGGTCGGTTCTACCGTCTGCGCGCGGACGACGGAAAGCGTTTTATTCTTCTCGTCAAAATCCTTCCATTTGAGGGCGAGCACTTCACCGATCCGCAAGCCCGCAAACATAGAGGTCAGGCAAAGAGGTTTGAATAGTACGCTCGTACCGATTGCCTGTAAAAAGCGGTCGCGCAGTTCTTCGGGAATAGCCTTGTATTCCTGTTGTTCGGCGGCGTCCTTCGTCTTGCGTTCTCGCGATTGCAGGCGCACCTTGCTCACCGGATTTTTGTCTATGATTTCCTCGTCGATACAATATTCAAAATATTGTCCGAGCTGGTATTTGATATGTTTGACGGTATCGAGCGCGTAGCCGTCGTCGAGCATACCGCCGAGGAAGTCCTGCAACAAATTTGTCGTAATGTTTTGCGGCAGATAATCGCCCATGTGCGGATAGATATATCGCTTTGCGTTGACAACATAACGCTCAAATGTGCGCGCGGCAATCGTGCGCTTTTTGTATTTCATCAACCAAAATTGCATATGCTTTTGGAGCGGCATATCCTGTTGGATCAGTTGCTTGCGCGCGCCGTTTTTGGGAAGATAAGGGGCAAGGTTTGCGATTGCATCCGCGCGCGTTTTGCCCGAAACCGCTTTGCGTATCTGCTTGCCGTTCTCGTCGTAGCCGATCGTCGCTTGCGCCACCCAAAGCCCGCGCTTATTTTTATAGACGCTGCCTTCGTTGTTTGCCCGTTTGGATGTAGCCTTTTTACGCGGCATAGTGATTGCCTCCCGTATTCTCGCTCATTTGCCACGTTACAAAGTTGACAATGCTCACGACCTGCCGTTTGCCGACTTTCATGACGGGAAAGCGGCGGCTGCGCATGAGCGTACGCACGTTGTCCCTGCCCAAGCCCGTCAGTTTTATAATGTCCTCGCAATCGAGAAAACTTTTTCCGAATTGCGCCGAAAGCCGTTTTACCTCGTTCGCGATGACCTGTTCGATATTAACTGCCGAATTGTTCCCGTAAATCCTCAAATACAAATTACCTCCAAATCATATTTGTAATGCTGCCGCCGTAAGTCCGTATTCGCGCTTAAATTCGCTTATAAGCGACTTGGAATGTATCTTTGATTTCCCGACCGATACGCGCAGAACACGGATTAAAACGGCTATTTTGCAAACAATTAAATTTCACCCTTCAAAAGACGGAAGCGGGTATCCCGCCTTCCCGTAAATTGTGAGCGAGACTGCAAAGTGAGTCTCGGCTCTTATCCTGTTCAACAAAATAGGTCTTTTTCGCTCTCTTTGGCTCCACCCCTCAAACAGGGCGATCTCCGTCTTTTCTATCCGTCGTTCGGTTTGTGAGATTGCCGTTTGCGGCTGCCCGTATAGACGATAATATTTCCGTTTTGCCGGTGCAGCGAATTGTAACTCGGTGTTCGCTTGATCTGTCCGAATACTTCCAAAGCGGAGAGGTCGTCCTGTATCGTCCGTTCGCTCACGCCGAACTCTCTCGCCATGACCGCCACGGTAAACCGCCGCCCGCTCCGCCTGCGGATAAACCGCAAAAGCGCATCCCGCCGTTCGTCTTTTCTGCTCATGTTTACCTCCTATGACAATATTTCGGGACATACAAAAAATCAGCCCGATAACGGACTGACTTTTCATTCTCTATTCAGTTTTGAGAAAAGTCCCCTCATAATATAGCCATAAGGGGCGCAAAAATCGTACCCCTTATAAAACAGAGCCGAAAATTGCTTCCAACAGTTTAACTTCTTTCTCGTTTGCTAATCTGTATTTCTGTAAATTTGCTTCCGCTTTTTTGATAAGTTTACGGACTGCGCCTTCGGTTACGTTCAAATATCTTGCAATCTCTGTTTTCTGAATATGCAAATATTTATGCCGAAAGTACGCATCTGCTTGCCGAAAGGTAAGTAATGAAAAGATTTCAATTTTCTTATCGTCCAAAACTCGTCTGCGGAATCGTTCTTCTCGCCATTCCGATTTTTCTTGTTCTTCCTTATCGAAAGCATCTAAAATGTCTGTATCGTCAGCAGAGAAGTCAAAGCCGTTTACCATAAGTAAATTTAAGGAAACATGCCGACGTGTTTCTTTGCGTTCTACTTTCTTTTCATACTTTTCCAACTGCGCGAATGCCGCCGCAACTTCTTCGGAAACTTCGATTTCTTCCGTATGTCCGTCGGCAAATTTGTATGTAATGAGTGGCATATACTACTCCGATAAATCTATCGTTTTTCCTTTTTTCGGATGGTCTGTCGGAATACATTTTGTATTTGTTTCGGTAATGACCACCCGAATGAGTTTACTGCAACGGGGACAGAGTATATCCACGTCCGAACCGCTTTCGCCTTTACACAACTTATACCCGCATATCGGGCAACACGCATACATTTTCATTTTATCAGCTCACTTTAAGATATACCGTAAAATCTTTCAAAGAATAGCAGCAGCTTTTGAATGACGATATCCTTTTTCTTTTCCCGTGTACCGTCAAATCTTGACATGGCTGGCATAATTTTATCGACATCTGTTCCTGTTGTTTTCATAACACCGTCGCGGAAAGAACGATCCACGAATTTCCTCGTTTCTTCATCTTTCAAGTGCTCTTCCGATATGATGGCGGCAAGTTCAATTTCCTTTTGCTTTATAACAAATTCGCGCCATTCAAGCAGTACGTCGTCCACATCGTTAATGCCCGCAATAAAGTTTTCAATAAGCGCTTTTTTGCTGCGAAGTTCCAAACTCGAATCAATCGCTTTATGAATGGAAACGAGAATTTCTTTATCTTCCTGATGCCCGTCGTGATACTTTTTGACAAGTAACAGAATATAGTCGATATTGATTTCGACTTGCTTGACCAATTCGATTTCAAATACAATATCGTCGTTAATATTTTCTTTTTCGGCGTCTTTCCGACGATTGCGCCACTCGTCATAAAGGTCGTTATATCTGCCCTGATAGTCCTGCATATCGCGTTCAGACAGGATTTCGTTGCCGGCGAATTCGTCGAAAGAGGAAAGGATATTCCGCATACGCAATATGGCGCCGAAAAGCCCGATAAAATCTTTTTGCGCTTGCTCGCCGACGGTTTGCGGCTCGAAAAGCGGATACTTTGTTTGCAATTCATCTATCAGGTCAACATAGCCTGCTTTTCCGTCGTAACCGTAATAGTAGTCTTTATATCCCTTTAATACACATATACCGCCCGCGTCTTTGTCGCCGAAAAGAGAAATGGCGTCATCCGTGCGCTTTTGCAGATTACGGAAACACACGATATTGCCGAAAGTTTTGATTGAGTTCAATATTCTGTTTGTTCTCGAATATGCCTGTAAAAGCCCGTGCTGCTTCAAATTCTTATCCACCCAAAGGGTATTGAGCGTAGTAGCGTCAAACCCCGTCAAAAACATATTGACTACGATAAGCAAGTCGATTTCGCGATTCTTCATGCGGAGCGAAATATCCTTGTAATAATTCTGAAACTTTTCGCTCGACGTATCGTAATTGGTGCGGAACATTTCGTTATAATCGCGGATCGCGCTTTCCAAAAAGTCGCGCGAAGTGCTGTCGAGAGCGGAAGTATCTTCTGAATTTTCTTCGCCCAGCAACCCGTCGTTTTCTTCTTCGTTGGCGGCGTAGCTGAAAATGGTTGCAATTTTCAGTTTTTTGCCCGGATTTTCGTTCATCTGCCGCTTGAACTCGTTATAGTACAGTTTTGCCGCTTCGATAGACGAAACGCAGAAGATAGAGTTAAATCCCGAAAGGCGCAATTTCTGCTTAATCTCTTCGACCGCCTTGGCGTCTTTCGCCGTAACGACTTCCGATATATTTGTAAGCGCGTTAAAAGAGTAACTCTTTTCGTTGCGGTATGTTTTTCGGTTGAAATTTTCCAAAATATAATCGACGATCTTGCGGATGCGTTCGGGTGCGTTGAAAGCCTTTTCTCTGTCTATATCCGAAACCTGTTTATCGTCTATATCCGGTTCTTTATCCATTGTTTTGATATAGTCGATACGGAACGGCAAGACGTTTTTATCATTGATGGCGTTGACGATGGTATAAGTATGCAGTTTTGCGCCAAAAGCCTGTTCCGTCGTTTTCAAGTTTGCGTGCTTTGTTCCCGCATTGGCATTGACTGCAAAAATCGGCGTTCCCGTAAAGCCGAACAAATGATATTTTTTGAAAGATTTCGTAATGGCAACGTGCATATCGCCGAATTGACTGCGGTGGCATTCGTCGAAGATAATGACTACGTGCTTTTCAAAAACGGGGTGCCCCTTATATTTTTTAATGAACTTATCCAATTTTTGAATGGTCGTGATGATGATCCGCGCGTTCGTATCTTCCAATTGTCTTTTCAGAACTGCCGTGGAAGTGTTGCTGTTTGCCGCCCCTTTCTGAAAGCGGTCATATTCCTTCATGGTCTGATAGTCGAGATCTTTCCGGTCAACCACAAACAAAACCTTGTCGATATAAGGTAGAGCGGTCGCAAGTTGCGCGGTTTTGAAAGAAGTAAGCGTTTTTCCACTGCCTGTCGTATGCCAGATATATCCGCCGCCGTCGATCGTGCCGTATTGTTTGTAATTGTTGGAAACTTCGATTTTATTCAAAATCTTTTCCGTTGCGGCAATTTGGTACGGGCGCATGACAAGCAACATATTTTCCGAAGAAAATACACAGTATTTCGTCAGGATATTCAAAAGCGTATGTTTGGAAAAGAACGTCTTTGTGAAATCAATCAAGTCGGGGATGATCCGATTGTTTGCATCCGCCCAAAACGAAGTAAATTCAAAACTGTTGCTCGTGCGCTGCTTTTTGGCGTCCTGCGCCTTTTTCGCGTCGCGGATATGGCTGTCGCGCGTGGTGTTGCTGTAATACTTGGTATGCGTTCCGTTGGAAATAACGAATATTTGCACATATTCAAACAACCCGCTTTCCGCCCAAAAACTATCGCGTTGGTAGCGGTTGATCTGATTGAACGCTTCCCGTATTGCCACGCCGCGGCGTTTGAGTTCGATATGAACGAGGGGGAGCCCGTTAACAAGCACGGTAACATCGTAGCGGTTTTTGTAAGTGCCGGCGTCGTTCTCGTATTGGTTGATGACTTGCAACTTGTTGGCGTGTATATCCGCTTTGTTGATAAGCGCGATATTTTTGGTCAGCCCGTCGTCCCTCTTGAAATTGATACGGCTGTCGCCTTCTTGGATTTTGCGCGTTTTTTCTGCAATGCTCTCTTTGGCGTTTGCGATATGTACGGAAAAAAACCGTTTCCATTCGTCGTCTGTAAACTGTATGCCGTTCAAAACTTCCAACTGTTTGCGCAAGTTGGCGATCAGGTCGGCTTCCGTATGGATAGGCAAATATTCATATCCCTGCGTTTTTAACAGCGCGATAAATTCGCGCTCCAAATCGGATTCGCTCTGATATGCGTCGCTGCGCACGGAACTTGCCGTATATTCCGCCACGACCGTGCTTTCATTCGATTGTGTTACGATGTTATAGTAAGCCATATTTTTATCCTCGGTTATCAATCTAAACTTTTCTATGCCTGATATAGAGTACAATAGCAAGGACGATTACGATTGCAAGCAAAAAACCCAAACCAATGACGATATAAAGTAGATAAGTTTCCAACAGCATTACGATATAGCAGAGGGCAAAAGAAACAAGCGTAGAGATTACAAAATAGACGAATTTCATAACATCGCTATCAAACCACCCAAGTGCATGAAATATCATGCCCACCGCAGTATAGGAAATAATCCACGCCGCTATTTTAACAAAAATTTCGCCCGCTATTGATATGTTACTTTGCGTCATATTCAAGGTAACAAGCCAAGTAAGAAAGTTGACGATACCTTCAAACAATCCGCTTGTAAAAATGAATATAAAAAGTAAAAATGCAATAATAGCAGCAATTCTTCCTTTCATTGAGCGATTTCCTCAAACGTAAGCAGTTTGTCCCGATAGTATTCGTATTGTTTTTGGCGCGCCTCGATTTCCGCGGGCAAGCCTTCGGAAATATCAGTTACAAGACTATGAAATTTATCCAAAATATCGACAATACTTGCTTGATTTTCGAGCGAGGGAATAGGTATTATTATGTCTTCCAATTTGTTGGGGGTTACTTCAATAACTTTTGTACCATGGGCATACTTCCTTTTTTGCTCGAAAAACATTTTAGTATGAAAGAAATATGATAGATATTTTGCATTTTGGTTATGATGTATGATTGCCGTATGACCGCTAACGGCAATATCCTCGTTGCCTAACCATGCCACACATTTACATACATCTTCTATATTTTCACTCGTTACAGCCATTACAATGTCGTTAGGTACTGCCTTTTTGGATTTATCCGCAACATTTTTTGGAATAAAAGTAAAAGTTCTATTTGTATATAAATCATATTTAGTATATATTTGACCGTAATGAATACAAGCAACACCATCAGAGCAGAAATCTTTCTTTTGAAAGTTACCTCCCCGTGTAATCGTTGCAATATTTCCAAGCCTTACCCATTTTACTTGGCAATTTAAGAGGTTGTTATACCCCCCCCCAGTACGATTATTTGTAGTATCATTTATACCGTTAAATGATAACAGTTGATCCCTATAAAACTCATACTGTTTTTTTCTCGCCGTGAGTTCCGCCGTGAGTTCCGCCGTGAGTTCCGTAAACTTATCCAGAATCCGCACGATTTCTTCCTGCACCTCAATAGGGGGAACGGGGATTTTTAATTGTTTTAAGTCTTGTTGTCTAATGCCTTTAAGTGTTGAACCGCGTGCTTTTCCTTGAAAAAACTTTTGTACGTTTTTACTGCCCAATATATGAGCTAAAAATGCAGACGTAATAACATCATTTTTTGGCTTTATTAAAAAGACGCTTTCACTACAATTCCAATTGCCAATAGGAATATCTACTAATGCAACTTTTCCAATAGTTCCTATTCCTGACAATAAAACATCACCAAATTCCAAATTTGACCTGTCTTGAATTATGTCTAATGCTTCGTCCGTTATTTTATCGGTTTTATCAGAAAAAACTATCTTACCCGTAGTTATTTCTTTAACCGTAACATAAAAATTTGTTGCCCCTTCTATATTTAGGGTAAAATTCTTTCTTGGATTTAATCCCGTCGAAATGCTTTTGACAACATTATTTAGTGGTTTATATTCCACCCCTTTCGGGCAAAGTTTTTGTATCAATTCTTCAAGTTTACTCATTTTCGTCCTCTCAAATATCTATAAAAAGGCTTAATTTTTCGTTTATAAATCTCCCAACGCCGAAAGTTAATCCATGAGGGAGATTGTACAGCAGTTTGGGAATTTCATTCAATTCTAATATTTCATAACTATCTGCGCTTGCAAAAATTATAAACTTCAAATACTCGGTATATTGATTGATATATGTAAGCAATTCTTGATCGATCGCCAAACGATAAAATTTTAAAAACCGTCCGTTTTGCATTACCGTTATATTTGCCCCGACAAGTTCTATCAAAAATATTCCGTTAGTCTTATCGCCCGTATATTTTTGCAGACTGTTTATATGTTTTTCAAAATTGCGCTTAAACGATTTTACAAAACTTTCGTAGTTATATGCGGGGCAAACCATTTCATGCTTTGTAACTTTCAAATCGTAAGTGCCAATAACAGGGTTTTTACGAGGTGGAGATTGCAGGAACTCAATTTTTTCTTGCTCGAAAGTTTCTTTACTTTCCCGTTCAAAATCATTGACTGCGATATTGTGTTTAGAGCCTTTTTTGTTTTCATTTGCTGCGGACACCTGAAAATGCTCAATAAATCCGCCGTCAAACAAAAAATCAGGGAATAGACTGCTTTCAGGATTAGGGCGAGCATTGACTATAATAGAAAGAAGTCTTTGTTCAATATTCATTCGCAAAGATTTTTTTGATTGCAGATAAGTGCAAAATTTATCAATACATTCTTGTTCTGTTTTTCTTGGCGTTTTCATTGTTTTATTATTTATTATTTTTCGTGTCATCAGTTTGAATTTTTGAACTAATATTATAAACTGATGAAACCCTATTAACAAATAGAGGATAGGTTATAAAATCCCATGGCAATAATTTAAGTAAATAAGGAATGCTATCCAATTTGATAATCTCATATTTTTTTATGGCATTACAATAAAGCGAGGCAATACCTGTTTGTTCTTTTGAATGTTCATAATCGGTATAGCAATAAAATATATATTTAATTCTATCTTTAAAAGTATAAAGATAGTTTAACATTTTTTTGTCTCTACTCAAACGATAACACATAAAAGATTGTTGTTCGCGTAAATCTCCGTGAGACATACCATTGGGATAATCTTCAAAAATATTTTCAAGCATCGATAAGGCAAATTCAGGATTTTCGATCAGAAAAATACCAACATCCTTATTCCCGTTGTAATTCTCTAAACTCTTTAAATGATGCGTAAAGTTTGTTTTGATAGATTTACATAGATATTCATAACTATGTTCAGGATTTTGCATTGAAGAAGTACAAGAACGTACCTTGTCAAAACTAGGTGTTTCTTCACATTCTTTTATAAATTGTTTTTGCGTTTGTTCGGTTTTTCTTTCAAAATTTTTTTCGGTTATGATTTGTTTTGCCCCTTTTTTATTTTCTTTGGATGATGTTATTTGAAAATGTTCTATAAATCCGTTATCAAATATAAAATCGGGAAATTCGCTGGCTTTATCGTTTGGTATTACTTTTCGAAGAACATTGACTATTTCTTTACCGTCTTCTTCGGTCAAGCCGAATAGGCACTCATGTTGAATATTTGTATAAAAAAGATAGTCTTGCAAAAATTTTCCCTCCGAAACCTCCGAAAAAATTTTTCCTTCAAAATCTCTAAGAAAATTGCCTTTTTGATTACAAAATATAGCATTTTTAATTGTATCAAGACAATCTTTTTCCTTTTGGCCTCTCATAGTATATTAGCCCTCAATCTCCGCAATGATTTTGTCAATTTCGTCGCGCAGGACTTGTTCGCGGGCGACGATTTCGGCGATTTGATTGTTCAACTCTTTTATATCAACTTTTTCGCGCGTATCCTGCTTTTCAACGTAAGTGCTGACGGACAGGTTAAAATCGTTTTCACCGATTGCTGCGTTCGGTACAACTTTGGCGGTATATTCCACGTCCTTGCGCTCGGTAAAAAGCCGCAATATATTTTCGATATTTGTATCGGTCAACTTATTGTTATTGGTAACTTTCACGCATTCCGCGCTTGCGTCGATAAAAAGCATGTCGTTACTTGTTTTCGATTTTTTCAGCACCATAATACAAGTGGCGATACTTGTGCCGAAAAATAAGTTACTGGGTAATTGTATAATGCAGTCGATGAAGTTGTTTTCAATGAGATATTTGCGTATCTTTTGTTCTGCGCCGCCGCGATAGAAAATGCCGGGGAAGCAAACGATAGCCGCCACGCCGCTGGTTGCCAGCCAAGAGAGGGAGTGCATAATGAACGCCATATCCGCATAACTCTTGGGAGCGAGAATGCCTGCGGGAGAGAACCGGGGATCGTTGATAAGCAGAGGATCGTCGCTTCCTTTCCATTTGGTGGAATACGGCGGGTTGGAAACGATCGCTTCAAAAGGTTCGTCATCCCAATGCTGGGGTTTTGTCAACGTATCTTCGTTGGCAATATCGAACTTGTCGTAATCAATGTCGTGCAGAAACATATTGATACGGCAGAGGTTGTACGTTGTCAAGTTGATTTCCTGTCCGAAAAAGCCTTGCCGCACGTTTTCTTTGCCGAGAATTTTGGCAAACTTCAAAAGGAGCGAGCCGCTGCCGCAAGCGGGATCGTACACCTTATTGACTTCGGTTTTGCCCACAACGGTGAGTTTCGTCAAAAGTTCGGAAACTTCTTGCGGTGTAAAGTATTCGCCGCCGCTCTTGCCCGCATTGCTCGCGTACATACCCATCAAGAACTCATAGGCGTCACCGAAAGCGTCGATCGTGTTATCCTTATAATCGCCGAGTTTCATGTCGCCGATGCTGTCGAGCAATTTGACGAGTTTTTCGTTTCTTCTTTCTACCGTCGCGCCGAGTTTGTTGGAATTTACGTCAATATCGTCGAACAGTCCTTTGAAGTTTTCTTCGCTGTCCGTACCTTGCGCAGAACTTTCGATTGCTTTGAATATCTTTTCGAGCGTTTCGTTCAGGTCGGCATCGTTTTTCGCTCTTTTACGCACATTGACAAACAATTGGCTGGGAAGAATGAAAAAGCCCTTTGTCTTGACCATATCTTCGCGCGCCTGTTCGGCTTGCTCGTCGGAAATGTCGGCATAGTTGAAGGCAGAGTTGCCCGCTTCATATTCGCCCGCGTTGATATAGTCGGTTATGTTTTCAGAAATGTAGCGATAAAACATGAATCCCAAAACGTATTGCTTGAAGTCCCAGCCGTCAACGCTGCCGCGCAAATCATTGGCAATGTTCCAGATTGCTTTATGCAGTTCTTCTCGTTCTTGTTCTTTTATCGAATTCGCCATAGTGTTACCTTTTTTGAAAAAATCCTTATTATAGGCTATTATACCATATAAAACCTGACAAATATTGTCATATATAAAAAATTTTTTATAATTTTTCTATAAGTTTTATATTTGCATCTTTTTTTACCTCATCCGTCAATCCCTGCGTAAAACCTGCCGTACTGAATAGAATATACTGCACGTTTTTCGTCTGCGTGAGTTTGAGCATGGTTTCGGCTTTTTCTTGCAGCGCGTGTAAAACGGATAATCCTTTGGGAGCTGTGGTGTATTTACATTCACCAAGTACAAGGTTTCCGCTCGCGGTATCAATGCCGACGATGTCGATTTCACCCGCTTTGGCGCCCCAATATCTGCCAACTTTGTCAAAGTGAAAATCCCAAGTATCGGCGGCAGACAGTTCCCACATTTTTTCGCGGCAGACGTCCTCATAGACAAAGGCGGCATAGTTCTGTACAAATCCCTTTTTGATCTGCGACAGCACAAAAGCAGTTTCGCCTTTTTCAAGGTAGGCTCGGTAAGGGTACACAAACTTGAACCAAAACGCGATGAAGTTATCCGCAATGCGGTAAAGTCCGCTTTTGCTCTTTTCGGGTGCAGTCTCCGTTACGGGAACTTCCCGCTCGATCAAATCCAAATCCATCAGAACTTTCAGATACTTTGTAAGTCCCGTTTGTTTCAAACCGAGGTTTGTCGCAATGTCCGATAATTTGCGGTTGCCCATAGCAATCGCCTTAATGAGGGAAAAGTAGCTGCCGATCTCGCTGACTTCTTTCTGCAAGAGGAAGTACGGCTCCTCATAGAGAAAACTTTGCGAATTGAGCACGTTTTGTTCGATTGCTTCGTAAATATCCGTATAGCCGCAGAAAGTTTCTATATACTTCGGAACGCCGCCAGTTACCGCATAGAACGGGAGCAGTTCGTTGTTTTCTCGCCCTTCAAAAAATTCGCGATAATGGCTGAACGGGATTTGTTTGAGTTTGATTTGTCCCGTGCGCCTGCCATAGAGAGGAGAACTGTAATCAAGCGTCTGCGATTTCATAAGCGATACGAGAGAACCGCACAAAATCAACATAACATTCGCGTCTTTGAGCAGAGTATCCCAAACCTTTTGCATAACGGACGGGAAAGCCGAATTGGACTGACCGATATACTGAAACTCGTCTAAAACGATAATTTTCTTTGTTTCGGTTTTGTAGTCGATCAGCGTTTTGAAAACAGTAAGCCAGTCCACGGCAGCAGACTTCAAAAGTTCATTGCCCGTAAACTCTGCGACCTGCACTTTGAAGTAGTTCAGGTTTTGCATTTCAGATTCTTCGGTCGCAAGAAAGTAGAGCGAATTTGAATGCCGTTTCAAAAACTCCGTGATTAGCGCTGTCTTACCTACGCGCCGCCTTCCGTACACGATGACAAGGGCTGCTTGATTTGCCGCATATTGTTTTTCTAATGCTTCCAACTCTTTTGCTCGATTGACGAATTTTTGCATTTTGTCCCTCCGAAAGGTTCTTATCTAATATTATACTCAAAATTATAATAATTGCAAGTATAATTAGACTGTTTCAAGAAATATCTGCTCAACGCGAGTAAATTCTCTGGAATAATCTGTCGAAAAAGTGTTTGCTATTGTTTCAAAACAAGCAAAAAAACGGAGCAAAATTGCCCCGTTTTTACCTGTAAAAAGCCTGTTTTTGACGGTCTAAAACGCCCTAAAACGAAAAAATAGCAAACGGTAGCAAACAAATCGTCGTTTTAGGGGTGTTTGCTATTGCTCCGTGTTTTTCCCTGCACCCGCTTTTTCATACTATATATTGTGGTTTATAGCAAACACTTTGCGCAGATATATAGGCTTGTTTTTCCTTCGCCGTGTTTCGGCTCTGCTCCTTGGTAAGGACGAGGTCGCGGGTTCAAATCCCGCTAACAGCTCCACATAAAAATGCACAAATCGCAATGATTTGTGCATTTTTTTATTCCGTGCGCAGAGCGACGGCGGGTTCCTTTTTCGCTGCCATGCGCGCGGGAATCAGGCTCGCGATAAGCAGCAGTATCGCACTCAACGCAATCAGTCCGATTGCCGTAAGAGCGGAAAGGCTTGCGATTGTGGATACACCGACCAGACTTGCGAGTATGGCGTTTATCACAACATTGATTACCAATGTTGTCAAAATTGCTATCAATCCGGAAACCACGCCGAGCAGGACGGCTTCCGCTTTGAATACGCGCCCTATATCCTTTTTTCGTGCGCCGATCGAGCGCAACACGCCGATTTCCTTTGTCCGCTCGATGACGGATGCGTATATGATAATCGCAATCATAATCGAAGATATAATCAGCGAAGTTACGGAAAAAGCCACAAGCACATAGGTTACTATTTTTACAACGGAACCGAGCATCGAGGTCATCGTAGAGGACATATCCATATAGTCTATGGCAGCGTCCGTTCCCTCGTTGACTTCGTTCCATGCGTCGAGATAGCCGATAATCAACTCCCTGTTGTCTACGTCGGTGGGATAGATGAGAATGGACGACGGCGTCTGCGTATAACCGAGTGTTTCCAAAGCGGTCTCATAAGTTAAGGTCTGCGTACCCATACCGGGGAAGCCCGTTCCCGAACCGTCGCCGAACGCTTTGCCTGTAGTAACGTCGATTTCCGTATTTTCCGCTTGCGCCGACGCAACTGCCGAAGTTTTGTTTGCGGCTAAAACCTGCTCCGTCAGCGCGGGAGAATATGCGATGCCTTCCGATAGCCAGGACGCCGCCGCATCCTCCCGTTCGCGAAGGACGCTGACGATTTTAACGGTCATGCCGTTTTCATTTTCATAAGCCGCCTGATAGTTGGCAGAGTTTGCAGGCTGATAGAGCGTAATATCTCCCGATTGCACGGGAGTGTACCAACCGTCGTTAAACACAATGCGGAACTCCTTTCCGATCAGCTCCGTATAGTCGATTTGGGAAAGCGTTTTGTCGTAAGCTATGCCGAGAGCGTCAAGCGTCGAAGTGGACAGACGGTTGTATTTGTCCACGACGAGAGCGACCTCATTTATCGCCGTTGGAATACCCGTTTCCGTCACCCCGTCCGAGGCGAGCACGGTATAGCTGTTTTGCAGATATTCCGCATTGCTCAACGCCTCGTTCCAATTCGAGCTGTTCACGGAGATGTATTTATCGCCCGATTTCGTAATGATATTCAAATCGACGCTGTACGAATAGGCTATATCTATGACAAGTCCGTCGCATTTATTTTCGAGGTAGTCTATAAATTCTTTGTCGAGCTTTTGTTTCTTTTGTTCCAGCTTTTCGACTTCGTAGGGGTAGATTCCCGTGGTGTTTTCGGGATATTCTTCCAGTCCTTCGGCGTCGCCGCCCGCTCCGCCCTGACTGCCAATATCGGGAATTTGAGAAACGGTGGCGCTGATTGATATATAGTTAAACGACGCGCTGTTAAGCATTGTCTGGTCGATATAGCTCTGCAAGCCCGTGCTGACGGATAAAATGACGGCAATGCCGATAATGCCGATGCTTGCGGCAATACTCGTGATTGCGGTACGTCTTTTTTTGGAAAGCAGATTTTTTGCACTCAAAGCGAGCGCCGTCCGAAAAGACATGGACGAATGCTTCTTTTTATATTTGACAACGCCGTTTTCGGCATCAGTCTCACGTTCGCTCTTTGCCTTTGCCTTTGCCTGCAACAGCGCTTCTTCGCCCGCAAGCTCGTCGTCGCTCAAAGGCGAGGTGTCCTCGGTAACTTCGCCGTCAAGCATGCGGATAATACGGTCGGAATATTTTTCTGCAAGGTCGGGGTTGTGCGTAACCATAATGACGAGCTTTGTTTCGGATATTTCTTTGAGCAGCTCCATTACGGTAATACTCGTTTCGCTGTCGAGGGCGCCCGTCGGTTCGTCGGCAAGAATAATAGCGGGATTGTTTACGATTGCGCGGGCAATGGAAACGCGCTGCATTTGTCCGCCCGACAGCTGATTGGGTTTTTTATTGAGTTTTTCCTTCAAGCCTACGCGAATCAGCGCTTCTTTGGCGCGCTTTCTTCTGTCAGCCTTAGGTACGCCGCCCAACGTCATGGAAAGCTCGACGTTTTCCAAAATCGTCAGGTGGGGAATGAGATTGTAGCTTTGAAATACGAATCCGATGCTATGATTTCGGTAGGTATCCCAATCTTTGTCCCTGTACGTTTTGGTGGAAACGCCGTTGATAAGCAGGTCGCCGTCCGAATATCTGTCCAAGCCGCCGATAATGTTCAGCAGCGTTGTTTTGCCGCAGCCGGACGGACCGAGGATTGAAACAAATTCGCTCGGGCGGAAAGCAAGGGAAATGCCTTTTAGCGCGGCTACCTCGCCGTCGCTTTTTTCCGCGTAAGTTTTTGTAATGTTTTTTAGTTGCAGCATAATTAGGCTCCTTGTATTTTCCGCGATTTTAGCATACGAAAATCAATTCAAAGTCACGCTTATGTAAACCCAAAATAAATTCTCGAAAAACTCCGCTGCTCAGTTTACCCGCCGTTTACATCGCTGTGGTATAATAAAAATACAAAAATCTCAAATTACAAGGAGCGGATATGTTCAATATACTTGTCGTTGAAGATAACAGAGATTTAAGAGAGCTGCTTTGCGACGCTCTGACGGGCGAAGGATACCGTGCGTATTCTTCTTCCGACGGAAACGAGGCTTTGACACGGCTCGAAGAAACCTTTTTCGATTTGATTATTGCCGATATCATGATGCCGAATATGGACGGCTTGCAGCTCACCGAAGAATTGAGGCGAGCCGGCATAGACACGCCGATTCTCATCGTTACCGCCCGCGACGACTATGAAACGCTGCAAAGCGGCTTTACGCTGGGTGCGGACGACTATATGGTTAAGCCTGTCAACGTCAACGAATTGCTGCTCCGCGTAAAAGCATTGCTGCGCAGGGCGAAAATCAACACGGATAAAAAAATAACCGTCGGCTCTACCGTTTTGGACTTTGAAACTATGAGCGTTGCCGTCAAAGAGGAGAAAACAGAATTGCCGTTGAAGGAATTTCAGCTGCTTTTCAAGCTGCTGTCCTATCCCGACAAAATTTTTACCCGTCAACAGCTTATGGACGAAATCTGGGGTTTGGACTCGGATACTTACGACAGAACGCTCAACACGCATATCAATCGTCTGCGCGAGCGGTTTTCGGACAATAAGGATTTTCAAATCGTTACCATACGCGGACTCGGCTATAAGGCGGTGAAGAAAAATGAACAATAAACCAAAATCAAAATCAAATCTTTGGTTCTTGTTCGTCGTCATTGTTTTGGCAGCCATGCTTGTGACGTTTGTTGTCATAGGCGCTGTAATGGCGCTTTTGTTTGCGCTCGATGTCATTCCTGCGCAACAGCAGTTTGCGCCTCTCCCGTTTATGATGCTGATTATCGTCAGTATCGTTATCGGCACCGGTATATCTTTGATTGTCGGGCGTTCTATATTGCAGCCCATAGGCAGGCTGAGTGACGCTTTGGACACTGTTGCAAAGGGCGATTTTTCCATTCGCTTGGATGAAAAAACAAAGGTAAGGGAAATTTCCCGCATGTACGAAAACTTCAATGCAATGACGCGGGAGCTTTCGGGAATTGAAACACTGCGCTCCGATTTTATCGCGAATGTTTCGCATGAGTTCAAAACGCCGCTTACCGCAATCGAGGGATACGCCGCTCTCTTGCGCAATCGGGAGCTTACAGAGAAACAAAGAAAAGACTATCTGGATAAAATCGCGGGCAACGCGCGCAAGCTGTCCGAGCTTACGGGCAATATTCTTTGGCTTTCAAAGCTGGAAAACCAAAGCGTTATTCCCAATAAAAAATATTATCGCTTGGACGAGCAAATCCGAAAAACCGTTCTTTCGCTTGAAAACGAGTGGAGCGTAAAACATCTCGATTTCGATATTGCGCTGCCCAAAACGGACTTCTTCGGCAACGAGGGGCTGCTGTATCATGTTTGGTTTAATTTAATCGGCAATGCAATCAAATTTTCCCATGAAAATCAAACCGTAAAAATTTCTATGGAGGAGGCAGACGGCGAAGTTGTCGTTGTGATTGCGGACAGCGGCTGCGGAATGGAAGAAGAAGCTCAAAGACATATCTTTGAAAAATTTTATCAAGCGGATAAATCGCATGCAAAGGAAGGCAACGGATTGGGCTTGACTTTGGTCAAGCGTATCGTCGATTTGTGCAACGGACATATCGCGGTAGAAAGTCAATTGAAAAAAGGCTCGGTTTTTATCGTGCGGCTGCCGACAAAATGAGTTTCGGCAAAAAATCCCGACGGACGGAAAGAAACAGCGGCTGCAAAAATGCAGCCGCTGTAAAATTGTTTTTTATTTATTTTAAAGCAGCGTCAGCGTCTCAGTCAGAGAGGAGCAGACAACATATCCTTCCTGCGTATTTGCAGGCGTGTTTGCCGCTTTTCTGTCCAACAGACAGGCTTTTATGCCGACAGACATAGCGCCCTGCACGTCCGACTGCAAGGAATCGCCTACGTGGATAACCTCGTGCGAAGCGCAGCCGCTGATTTCAAGCGCCTTTCCGAAAAGCTCCTTGCGCGGTTTATATGCTTTTACCATGTCTCCGCACACGATACCTGCGCAATGCAGCCCGTTGTTTTTCAAAAATGCGGAAACGTACTCTTCCCCGTTGTTGGTGATGATGTAAATCGGCAAGGGGCATTTTTCAAAGAAGGGCTTTACGTCGTCGAAAGCGGGGGAGCTTGACCAAAATTTATGGGCGAGAGCGCGGAAGGCTTCGAGGTCGATTTTTACATCGTAATCGTTTTTCAATATTGCCACGGCACGGTCGATAATCTCGTCCTCCGTCAGATAGTCGTCGAGATAGCTGCCGCTTTCGAGATTTTTAATCAGGCTCCACCAAAGCTTTATGACCTCTTTGACGCTTTTGTCCTTTAAAGCGTTGCCGCCGTCCGTAATCATTTTTACCATTTGCAAGGCGTAAGGGCTTTCTTCCTGCATCAACGTGCCTGTATAATCCAAAAAAACCGCTTTGAGCATAAGCTATTTTTTCTCCTGTCTTTTGCGGTATTATATCACGAAAAAAAATCCTTGTCCACCGATGTCCTATTGCTTTTCCTTTTGGGTTGTAAAAGAAAACAGCGCCTATACAAAATGGCTCTGAACCGTTAAAATTGCAGATAAATGCGGACGATCGGATTTCAAAAAAGTCTTTGGCTGATTTATCAGTAATTTATCCGACTTCCCGCGGACTTTGAAAGCTGTATTTCAGAGGCTCAAAATCTCTCTGAACCGCCTTTTTTCGGTGCGTCGGCGAACGTTAAGTCTGAGATGATTTTTACTACCGATTTAGGCGTATGAAATATTTTATATCGGTGATAAATATACCTTAATATGTTGTATGGAAATGATTAAGGATATTTATCTATGGATAAGAAAAAGGTTATCGCCAGAATTGAGCAATTAAGAATAGAAAAAGGTATTTCCGTATATCAATTAAAAGAGAATGCGGATATATCTTCGACTATATATCAATGGAAGAAAAACGCGACGAGAGACAGAAACAGAACTCCGTCATTGAGGTCAATCGAAAAAATCTGCGATTATTTGGGGGTATCGCTTTCTTATTTCTTTGCGTTTGACGAAGATACTCAAATCGACGTAAAAAACAAGGAGCTTACAGAGGCTATTAAAAAATTAAATAAAGAACAAATACATGTTTTAGAATTGTTGATTAAAGAGTTTAATAAAAATTAACGGTGGAGTAATATGCGCATGAGCGAAAAATCCACAATTTTGAAATGAGAAAGGAAAATTTTAAGAAAAATCGGGCGAATTGTCGAAAGTATCGCGCCAAACCGTTTTCCGACAAAAATCGTTTGTAAAATCCGTAAAAAAATTTATAATATAAATTATTCGATAAGTTTATTTACTTCATTGTCTTTCCTTACGGAGTAGCGGCAAGGTATGGACAATTTCGTAAAAAACGGTTATTATCCAATTATTTTCACAAACAATCAGTTTAGCAAATTACAGGAGCAGGCAACTGCTCCTGTAAAAACAAGGAAGTAAAGATGTTAGAGTTAAAAGCGCTCACAAAAGAATACAGGTCAAAATCCGGAAACAGCATAGAGGCATTGAAAAATGTTACTTTAGAGTTGCCGGAAAAAGGGCTTATCTTTATCGTGGGGAAAAGCGGATGCGGCAAAACTACGCTTCTGAACATGATAGGAGCAGTAGATACGCCGACGTCCGGAACGCTGTCCATTTACGGACGGGAAACAGACCTTAACAATCCCACCCTTGCAGACGCATATCGTTCAAAGTATATCGGATTCGTTTTTCAGGAGTATAATCTTCTGGAAAACGATACGGTAACGGAGAATATACGTCTTGCCGGTGTGCTTTCGCATGAAATCTTAGACGTTTCAAGCGCATTGGAGGACGTTGGATTGGCGGAATATGCAGACCGCTACGCAAACGAATTGTCCGGAGGGCAGAAACAGCGGGTAGCCGTAGCGCGTGCATTGGCAAAAAATTCGGCAGTCATATTGGCGGATGAACCGACGGGCAATTTAGACAGCGCGACCGGAAAAGAAATCTTTGAGTTGCTGAAAAAGGTATCCGAAAAGCGTCTGGTCGTTGTGGTTACGCACGACAGGGAAGCCGCAAATAAATACGGCGAGCGCGTAATCGAACTCTCGGACGGAGAAATCGTGTCGGACAGCGCTCCGTATACCGGGCAGGCAATGACGGAAGCCAAAGAAGAAAAAGCTGTCAAGCGGCTGCCCTCTCGGGAGATAGTAAAGAGAGGCGTAAAAAATCTCGCTTACCAGAAGGGACGCTCCATTGCCGCCTTGATTCTGCTGTTTTTATCTATGACCGTCCTGTTGTGGAGCCAGTTGTTTGCGCGTTTTGATTCCTCTTACGTTTTGGCAGATACGTATCAAAAAAGCGGCGCAGAACACATTATATTAATTCAAACCAGAAAAGGAATTCTACCTCCAACAAGCAATAATAGGAGGCTGAGGCTTGCCGAAAAAACGGTGGATGAGATAGGGGCACGCAAGATTTTCAGTTCAAACTTGGGCGCTGTGGTTTTTGTCGGGCAAAAATCCGAAGTAACGGATATGGGTTATGAATTTTATGACGGAGCGGTAGAACTCATTGAGGATAATGATTGCTATGTGACAGATTTAAATTTACACTATTTATTGGAATTGGAAGAAATTGCCGAAAATTACAGTCAATATATAGGCGTACAAATACCCAATGGAAATTGTGCCGGCTTGAAAATAGCAGGCGTAGTAAAAACAGATTTTCTCAATTATTATGAATATGTTTACGTACAATTGCCGAATCCGCATATTGAACCATATTATTATCTGGCTTTAAAGGAAGATTTGACGGAACTTGAAAAAGAAAAAGCCGAGGCATGCTCGTATGCCACTATGTTTATTTCAAAAAAAGGCGCGGTAAAATATGAAAAACGGTTTTTAGTAAACGAGTATCAAGATGCAACGCATGAGGAGGAAGATTTACAGGTCAATCACCCGTTGGAGTTTGAGATTACGCATAATAGCTCTGTAAAAGACCTGCAATATTTCTTTATTTATGATGAAGCAGTTGAAAATTGCGTAACTGCAAACGGGACGGAAACGTATCAGCCGAAGGGACGCGAGGTAGTATTTTCAGCCGATTTGTATCGGAAATATTTTGAACCGGATTACGTCAACAATACACGCCCCGAGTATATCGGCGAAACATTTACCATGAGCCTCAGGGAGCAAGGCGAATCGGAAGCGCTGGTAGTATTAGACGATATGATTCTGGCAGGAGTGTATTATGAGCCGATTTTTTATGACGCCGAGGGAAATAATGATCGTCCCGGTATATATATGTCCAAAGACGAAACTACGGATTTTTATGCTTGCGGATTTGGATTCGGAGAAAAGGGAGCGTTATTAAAAACAGAACCGTCTGTCAATTATAGAACACTTTTTAGAAAACTGAGAAAAGACGGCGTTTTGCCTTTATCCGGATTTTCGATTAAGGTATATGAACAGGAGCCTATATTCTTACAATTCGCGATTATTTTTGCCCTACTTGCCGCAGTGCTTTTGGTCATAACCATCCTGATGATTATAAACGTGATTTCATATTCGATACTCAATCAGAAGCGGGAAATAGGAATCTTGCGGGCTATGGGAATACAGGCGGGCGACGTAGTGAAAATTTATCTGATTAAGATATTGATTTTGGCACTGATTACCTTAGTGTTAGCCACCGCACTTATATTCGGGGCGGTTGCGGTAACGAATCAGCTTATGTGCGACATAACGCTGGAAGGTATCCTGTGGTTAAGATACGACGTTTGGACATTTCTGTTCTCCTTAATCGCATGTATAGGAATTCCTGTTTTGGCGGCGTTGATTCCGCTCAGAAAAATCATCAAGATGAAGCCTGTCGATGCAATCAAAGGCTGACGGTAAATAATTACAGGCGCGGAAATATATTTATTTTCCCGCGCCTTTTTCCGATATTTAACGAAAAATATCCTTGCCCATTGCTGTTTTTTTGTTATCTATTTTGTTTTTTAAAGAAAACGGCTTTTAGCGCGCTTTTAATTTTTTTTCGTGTTCACGAGCGCTGCGACTGACCAATCGATATATCACAAAAGGAAATTTTAAGAATATTTATTCGACTGAACGAAAAAGAAAGAGCGGCAAACGGATTTTTGCCGCTCGGTTTTTTATGCTTGGTTATAAATCAAAGCTTTTTCCAACCTGCATACAGTCTCAGCTCTTCGCCGTCGGGAATCTCCGCCTTTGTATCGAAGTCCCACAGATTTATTAATTCCGCTTCGGTATACCAGCCCGTAAAAACATATCCTTCACGCTCGGGCGCGGGCGGCTCGGGAATCTTTTCGCCGCTTTCAACGTCCTCAGCCCTGAAATATCCTCTGTTGACTGCTGCGGAGTAGTTGTTCAAAAACGCTACGTTGGCAGGTACGAATGTTTCCAAAATCCATGGACATGACGGGCAATCGGTAGAGCCTTCTTCGTCTAAACAGTCGGCGTGTTTGCTTTTGATTTTTTCGTAGAGCTCCCTGTAAACGTAAATTTCGGGGGAGCTGCTGAAATGAACGCTCGGTTCCGCCGCTCCGTTGTAAATAATCTTGGCGTCGGGAGCGGAAAGAGACTCAAAAACATACGGCTTAATCGATAAGATGTTCTCGGGTATATACAGTCGCAGCAGATTGCGGCTGGTTAAAGTGTAATAATTGATAGCAATATCGTATTTTTCAAAGCCTAAATATGCCACTTCCGTGCCGTTTATGGCGCTCGGCACGTCGAGCGCGAGCTGTTCTGCGCCCGACTCGGTAAGCCCGACGACGGCAATCACGCTGTCGTTTTTGTTTTTCGGTATTCTGGATTCTTTGCCTACGACTATATATTGCCAATAACCGTAACGAAAAATTCTGTTTCTTTCGTTGCACGCCGTCAAGCCTGTTGCCAAAAACAGCAGTAAAATTGTCAGACTGAATAAGGCTGCTTTCTTTTTCATGCTTCCCTCCTTTTTGAACAATAGAGTTTTCTTTAAATACAGTTGAAAAACTGCGGAACGGGCGTCTTGCGTTTGTCCTTAGTTTGTCGGCGGGGGAGTCGTTCGCGCAGCTCAAAGAAAATTATGCTGTTATCTTATCACACGTTCTGCTTATTGTCAACGGCGGTTTTCAGGCGGGATTTTGCTTTGAATATTTCCGTGCGTCAACCGCGCCGATTTAAAAATTTTGCCCGCAAAAAACGCGCGTCGCCGACGTACTTTCAGACAAGGCAGCCGCGTTGCAATTGACAGGCGGCTTTTACGGTGTTAAAATGGGTTCCCCGAATACGCCGCCGCTAAGGGTATTTGCGGAAAATATTTTGCGAGGGATAAAAAATGTTCATTAAAATAGCCGCAGGCGTCGTCGCCGCCGTAATCTTGTTTGCCATTGTTTACGTGCTTTACGTCGTGCTGCAATATCGCAGGATTGAGGACGAAAAAACGCTGGAAATAGAAAACCCCGAAACCGAAAAGGTGCGCGCGAAAGAAAGCTATATCGTGGGCACCTACAACATAGGCTTCGGCGCATACGACAAGGATTTTTCCTTTTTCATGAACAAGGGGCGTATGCTTGACGGCGACAGGCTCATACGCGGAAAGTACGGCAAGGCGGCGAGCAGGGAAGCGGTCGTCCGCAACACGGAGGGAGCGTTTTCCGCCGCCCGCGCGTTGAAGCCCGATTTCATGCTGTTTCAGGAGGTGGACGAAAAGTCCCAACGGGCGCGCGGGGTAAATCAGCTTGAAGCGGCGAGAGAGGCATTCCGCGACTATTCGTCCGTGTATGCCGAAAATTTCCACACGGCTTATCTTTTGTATCCGTTGAACGACCCGCACGGAAAAACCCGCGCGGGTATAGTCACCCTTTTCTCAAAACAGGCGGAGAAAAGCGTCAGGTATTCTTATCCCGTATCGGGAGGCTTTGCAAAATATTTCGATTTGGACCGCTGTTTTTCCGCGACGTATTTTCCCGTGTCAAACAGCGAAAAGCGGCTTGTTCTTGTCAATCAGCATATGTCTGCTTACGACCGCGGCGGCGTTGTCAGGCGCAGGCAGTGGGAAACTCTTTCGCGGTTTATTTCCTCGGAATACTTGAAAGGCAATTACGTCATAGTAGGCGGAGATTTCAATCACGATATTGCGGGCAGCATAGGATATTTTCCCACACGTCAGCAAAAGCCCGACTGGGTGTATCCGTTGAGGGAGGAAGATTTGCCTGAGAATTTTTCATTCGCCGCGTCGTTGAACGCGCCCACGTGCAGGTGCAGCGAAATGCCTTACACAAAGGGCGTAAATTATACTTTGGTGATAGACGGATTTATCGTGTCGGACAATGTGACGGTCAAAGAGGTGGAGAACATAGACACAGGCTTCGAGTTTACCGACCACAATCCCGTAAAAATGACTTTCGTGCTTGACGAATGAGCTTTGTTTGTTTTTGCGCGCGTCGAAAAAGCCCGCGCCCCGACAGATGCGCGGACAAAAAAGCGTCGGCGTTTCAGTAGTCCGAAAGTCCTAGAAGAAAATCCGCGCTTGTTTCAAAATACAAGGCGAGTCTGAACAGAGCTCCCGCCGAAGGCTCGCTTTTTCCGTTGAGCCATTTTGAAACGGCGCGCTGCGAAACGTCGATTTTTGCCGCCAACATGGATTGAGTCATGTTCGTTTCCGTCATGAGAATACCCAATCTTTTTCCGAATTCAGTCGAATCGAAATTTTTCATATCAAATATATAGAACATAAGTCTTTCGGAAAATCAGAATAGAATTATTGTTCTTAGATTTTTAATGAAAAATTCGCCGTTAGGGAGGTTTTGCCCGAATTTGTCTCGTTTTCGCCAAAAACAGACGAAAAAAGCCTTGTCGCGCGGTAGGACGTGCGGCGTGAAAAAAGCTGAAATTTAAATTTGTGCCGCAGCTAAGGCGTTGTATAATAGTTCGGGGCTTTGCCAAAACTTTTCCTATGGATTACGAAAAGGTGTACGTCGCGGTGACTCTTAAAGTGGACAGGGAGGGCAACGTGAGACCGCTTAGCTTCGAGTGGGAGGACGGAAGGGTTTTTGCCGTCGACCGCGTGCTCTCGCAGGGTATGGCGCCTGCGCGGCACGTGGGCGCCATACTTACCAAAAGATTTGACATAAAGGTTTCGGGAGCGGAGCGGGAGCTGTACGTGGAAACGCGCACCAACCGCTGGTTTGTGGAAAAGCCGCTTGTATGACGGGAATATAAAAGCGTTAAAATTTAAAATGAGAACTATTCTTCACAGCGATTTGAATAATTTTTACGCGTCCGTGGAGTGCCTGCGCAATCCCGAAATCAGGGACAAGCCCGTTGTTGTGGTCGGTTCAAAGGAGGACAGGCACGGAATAGTGCTGGCAAAAAATCTTATTGCCAAACGCGCGGGAGTGGCTACGGGCGACGTGTGGTGGGAAGCGCAGCGGAAGTGCGGTCCGGAGCTGGTGGAGGTCAAGGCGGATTTTGCCGCATATTTAGACGTTTCTAGGGCGGTAAGGCGGATTTACGAGGACTATACGGACAAAATAGAAGCGTTCGGCATAGACGAATGCTGGCTTGACGTGACCGAATCGGGAAAGCAGGCGGGCGGCGAGGAAATTGCGCACGCATTACGCAGGCGGATAAAGAAGGAGTTGGGGCTTACGGTAAGCATAGGCGTGTCCTGGAACAAGGTGTTTGCAAAGCTTGGAAGCGATATGAACAAGCCCGACGCCGTTACCGTCATTTCTCCCGACAATTTCAGGCAGACGGTGTGGACGCTGCCTGCGGAGGAGCTGCTTTACGTCGGGCGCGCTACAAAGGGCAAGCTCAATAGGATGGGTATTTTTACGATTGGAGAGCTTGCCAACTCGGACAGAGGCGCGCTTAAACACAGGCTTGGCAAATGGGGAGAGTGGCTGCACGATTTTGCAAACGGAAAAGACTCCTCCCGCGTGGTCAAGACCAGCGAGGAGCAGAACGTTAAGAGCATAGGCAACTCGCTTACCGTGTGGAGAGACTTGAAAAACCGCGAAGAGGTTAGCATGGTCATATTTATGCTTGCCGATTCCGTGGCGGCGCGTATGCGCGAGTCGGGGCTTTTTCTGGCGCGCACCGCGCACATTTTCGCGCGGGGCAGCGACCTTAATTCCTTTCACAAGCAGGGCAAGCTTCCGCGTCCTACGGGCGCCGCAAACGAAATAGCCCGCGCGGCGCTCAATCTGTTCGACAGGGTTTACGACTGGGAAACGCCTGTGAGAGGATTGGGCGTGTCCGTTTCGGATTTTCATTTCGGAGGCGTGCAGACGGATATGTTTTCCGATTGCGTGAAAGCGGACAGGCAGAAAAGGCTGGACGAGGCTGTGGACAAAATAAGAAAAAAGTACGGCAACAAGATAATACAGCTTGCCGTTGTGCACAAGGAGCCGAAATTAAAGGAGCTTGACATAACGGGAGAGCACGTCATACACCCTTACAGCTTTTTCAGACACGACTGACGAGCGGCTTTGTCATGCGTTAAGGTTATGGACTGCCATTACAAAACGACATTTTACAATTTTGCTTAAACGGCTTATAATCTCAATATAAATTTTTTTTCGGAGTGTTTAATATGAAAAAGGTTACGGCGGGAAAAGACGCTTTGGGAGAATTTGCTCCCCTGTTCGCCCGTTTAAACGACGACGTGCTTTTCGGAGAGGTATGGTCGAGAGAGGAGGCGCTGTCGCCTAAAATTCGCAGTATTTTGACAGTCGCAGCATTGACGGTAGAGGGTGTTTTTGACTCCTCTGTCGAGTTTCATATGCGCAAAGCAAAGGAAAACGGCGTTTCGGGCGACGAAATAGCCGAAATTCTTACGCACCTGGCCTTTTACGCAGGCTGGCCCAAGGCGTGGGCGGCTTTCAGACTGGCGAAAAATATCTGGACGGAAAAGGAGAGCGGCGCAGAGGCGCTTGCGGCAAGGAGTCTTTTTCCGATAGGCAAGCCAAATATGGCGTATGAAAAATATTTTAAGGGGCGCAGTTATACGGAAATCCTTTCGGGCGGCGATCTTCAAGTTGTCAACGTCACCTTCGAGCCGGCGTGCCGAAACAATTGGCACATACACAAGGCGGAAAAAGGCGGAGGACAGCTGCTGCTGTGCGTGAGCGGGCGCGGCTGGTACCGCGAGTGGGGCGGGGAGGCGCGACCCCTGTCGGCGGGAGACACGGTGGAAATAAGCGCGGGCGTCAAGCATTGGCACGGCGCGGCGAGAGACAGCTGGTTTTCGCATATAGCCGTCGAAAAGCCCGGACAGGGCTGCTCCACCGAATGGCTGGAGCCTGTTTCCGACGAGGAATATTTTAAACTCGGTTGACACGCATGACGGCGTTGTTTGTACCGCGGAAAAATACGGAGTTGACAAACGGTTTTTTTGCGGTTAAAATAATTGAAAAGCCGTTTTTCAACGCGCTCCAAAGGAGGTTATCATGACAAAAAATTTTGACGACGTCAAAAAGCTCGGCTTCGGTCTTATGCGACTGCCGCAAAAAGAGGGCGTCATCGACGTTGAAAGAGTCAAGACTATGGTGGATATGTTTCTCGACGCGGGATTCAATTATTTCGACACCGCCTTCGCTTACGCAGGCAGCGAGGACGCGATAAGGCAGGCTCTGGTCAACCGCGTGCCGAGAGAAAAATTTTTTCTTGCCACCAAAAACGCCGCATGGCTCAATTGCAAGACCAAAGACGACGCGGTGGCTCAATTTGAAACCTCTTTGAAGCAGACGGGTGCGGGCTATGCAGACGGGTGCGGGCTATTTCGATTTTTATCTTTTGCACAATTTGGGAGAGTCGCGCACGCACTTTTTCGACGATTTCGATATGTGGAGCTGGATTCAGGAGAAAAAGCGCGAGGGGCTTGTCAGACACGCCGGCTTTTCCTTTCATTCCACGCCGCAAGAGCTTGAAGAAATCCTAATCGCACATCCCGAAGCCGAATTCGTGCAGCTGCAAATCAATTACGCCGATTGGGACAATCCCGCAGTGCGCTCGAGAGAGTGCTACGAAGTTGCAAGAAAACACGGGAAGCCCGTTATCGTTATGGAACCGGTAAAGGGCGGAATGCTGGCAAACCCGCCGAAAACCGTGCTCGACGTGCTCAAAGGCGCGGAGCCTGATTCCTCCGCGGCTTCGTGGGCGCTCAGATTCGCCGCGGGACTGGACGGAGTGCTGACGGTGCTTTCGGGCATGAGCAACGAGGAGCAGATGAGGGACAACATATCCTGCATGAAGGGCTTTTCCTCTCTCGACGAAAAAGAACGTCTTGCATTGAGCCGCGCGCAGGAGGAAATTAAGAAGGTTCCGCTCATTCCGTGCACGACGTGCAACTATTGCGCCAAGGTTTGCCCGCAGAATATCGGCATATCTGGGACGTTTACGGCGGACAATTATTTTACGCTTTACGGAAACAGGGATATGGCGCTCTCGCAGGCGGATTGGCTGGTGGACAGGCACGGCAGACAGCGCGCCGACAAATGCGTCGGCTGCGGAAATTGCGAAAAGGTGTGCCCTCAGCATATAGAAATACGCAAAGAGCTGAAAAAATCGGTGAAGGAGCTTTATTGAAGCGTTTTTGTTTTAAAACGGGACTCGGACAGTCCCGTTTTTTGCCGCGTAGAAATTGCGGATTTGTGTCCGACAAGCGGCGGGTCGGTTGTTGCGCCCTTTTCGGATTGAAACGACAATTTGACGTTTTTCGCTTGATTTTTGATTCGGGTTGTGTTAAAATACTTTGGCTGCCAAATTGGAGAGATGGTTGAGCGGTTTAAGGCACACGCTTGGAAAGCGTGCGTACGTGAAAGCGTACCGGGGGTTCGAATCCCCCTCTCTCCGCCAAAAGCACCCAATTTGAACTTTATCGGTTCAAACAGGGTGCTTTTTTTGTTTGTGCGGTATTCGCGCAGTTCTGCTAAGTCGGATTTATCAAGTTTAACCTTCGTCGGCATATTCAGTGAAGTGTTATAAAAGATATAAATGCAATCATCGAATAACACCACGCGGTATATGAACGAGTTGAAAAATTCGTTCTTTTCTTCATTGCTTTGGTATTGTTTTCTCGCAAAGTAAGTTAAGAACGCTTTTACTTTTTCAATGTCGAGCGGCTGAATTTGCCGTGCTTTTTCGACCGCAATTTTACTCTCCAATTCGTCGCTTTGTCGTTCCAATTCAAACAACTTCTCTTTCGTGGACTTGGTAACGATACCCGCCGCAATCGCCGAAAGAAATCCGTCTATCGCTTTTTGTACTTGCTTTTGTTCCTGTTCGAGCAGAGCAAGCGTATCGGACTTTTGCAAACTCTCGTTAAACTTTTCCGTAACCGCCGCCGCGAGTTTGTCTATTATGCTCGGTTGCAATACATACTCAACGGTTTTGCCGAATACCAAATCTTCCAGCTTCTCTTTGGTAATGTTTGCTTTATTGCATTGTTCCTTATGGACTTTACGATTAAAACATTTGTAGTAGTGGTAGACCTTTCCCGTATGGCTTGTTCCGTCCTCGGCGGTCATAAGCGTACCGCAGTTGCCGCAAAAGAGTTTTCCGCTCAATATGTACGGGCTATGGTCTTGCACAGACTTTTGCTTGTGCCGTTGGTTATCCATTATATCATTACAAGCCTTAAAGGTTTGTTCGTCCACAAGCGCAGGTACTATGTTGTTATACGTTTGCCCATTACTTATAACCACGCCCATATACTTGCTGTTGCGGATTATTTTAGCAAAGGAATTGACGGTAAACTTCGCGCCGCTCTTGTTGTGTATGCCCATATCGTTCAAACGATTGACTATGCTTTTTGCTTTCTCGCCGTTCTTGTATCGTTCGAACATATCTTTTACAATAGGTGCTTCTATGGGATTTATCGTCCAATGCTTGTCTACAATGTCGTAACCGAATAACTTATATCCGCCTATGAAATAGCCCTTGGATAGGCTTTCTCTAATGCCTCGACGGACTTTCTGACTTAATTCTGCGGAGTAATATTCCGCCATACTTTCGAGTACACCCTCTATGAGAATACCGCTCGCATCTTCGGTTATGTTCTCTTTCGCCGAAAGTACGCGAACGCCGTTTTTCTTTAACTTCGCTTTGTAGTTTGCACTGTCGTAACGGTTGCGAGCAAAGCGGTCGAGCTGGTATACAAGAACGTAATCGAAAGTCTTTTTCTTGCTATCGTCAATCATCTGCAAAAAGTTCGGACGCTTATCCGTCGTTCCCGTCAATGCGCGGTCTATGTACTCGCCGACTATGAGTAAGTCGTGCCGCTTGGCGTAGTCATAGCACTCACGTAATTGTCCTTCGATTGACTGCTCTGTTTGCGTGTGCGAGCTGAATCTCGCATATATAACCGCTCGTTTATTCATTGTGTTGTTCTCCTTTGCCGAATACTCTCTCGGGGGATAAGATAGAAGTATCCCCGTGTTGCTTTACATAATCAAGTAAGATGTTCGCCAATATCTGCGCACTCGTTTCTATCTGTTCCTGTGTAATTTCATAATCTGTTGTTTGTGTTGTGCCCGTAGATAAGTCCACGGACACGAAGTTATGTTGCTTCAAATCTCCTTATTTTGATGCTACGACATACTATGTTCTCTTTATCGAACGGCTACAATGTTCTCTCGCCCTATGATTACCATGTTCTCTCATCATTTATAGCGTTCGTCCTCCTTTAATAGATTTTTGTAAACTACCCGACCGGACTGTTCGTCTGATCGGGTATTTACGAATTAAAATTATTTTTGTTTTTTGAATTGTTCCAATTCGCTTGGGAAGAAATCGTCATACCCGTCTTTGAGCTTTGCAAAATCGGTATCGTGCCTTGCAAGCAATTCTTCATAACCGGCTTGAATAAGCTCGACTTTGGTATAACCGTATTCTTTCAAAAACGCATTGATTGTCTCTAAAAGCTCGCGCGGGATCATCGTCTGAAAATTGCCGCTCGTCGCCTTTCTTTTGCCCTTGTTCTTTTCCTCATACTTGCGGCTTGCAAGTCTTTTCGGCGTATCCTCTTTGCGTGTAACCATGACAGTCCTCCGTAAAATAAGCATCGTATATATACGATAGCATATCTTTTATGTTTTGTCAATAGATTACACCCAAATTCCTTTCGGATTTTTGAAAACGTCGTACTCATCGTCGGCGCATCTCTTAAAACGTTCTGCCTGTTCGGGAGTAGTGTATTTGAGTAGCGACGTACTTTCGCCGCGCTTCGCACCGTAACGCTTGGATGTTGACTGATAAAAGCACTCTTGCAAAACAGAGTAGGACATTTGTTCGCCGCGTTGCTTCCAAAACTCGGAATGGCACAATAACGGTTTTGTTATATACCGTCTTGTTTTGTAAATCGGGTTGCCGCTTTCGTCGCGCATTTGCAGTTTGTTTCCGTTTTCGCTTTTGGCGTTGCCCATTGTCTTTACTTTCCATCTATCCGTGATAGGCAGATAGTACAAGAAAAGATTTCGCCTGTTCGGCTCGGTTACTGTTAAAGCGCAGATAATGTTCTTATCCGTTTGCAGAAAACCTATGTAGTTTACGGCAAAATCATAACAATGCCGAAAGTACATTTCTATTTCTTCCTCATCGGGAAAGTCTTGCCAAAACTCCCGATTGCCGCCGAATTGCAAGCATTCCAAAACCTTATTCTTTCCGCGTGGATGAAATTGTGCATTTAGCTTTTTTATTGTTTCGGCAATTTCGGTTTGAAATATGCCGGTTTTGCGTTTCAGCCAATGCACCGAGTATTCCGCTTGCGCTTCTACAAGATAGTTGTCTTGTGCAGGCAAATCTTGCTGTCTGAATGCAAGAACGGAAATAGTAGCGTGCTTCTCTCTCGGATAAAGCCAAGTATAATCGTGATTACTGTAATAGCCTATATTTTTACCTCCTTTATAGATTTTCGGAATAAAACAAAATCGGCTCTCCGTTCGAAAGCCGACCTTAAAATGTCTGTTCGACAATATTAAGTTTTTGTTTCGCTTTGTGCAAGCGCCTCCTATATATAAGCCACGAGAACACCGAAAATATTACATCAAATTAAAAATTTTCAAAAAATTTTTTCAGTGCGCTATTTTTTTGCCTGTATAATACTCGTAAAATGCTCGCAATCGGCCGTTTCGCATATTGGCAACAAAAGGATAAAGCCGCTCTGTTAGGCATTGTTCTACGGTTTTCTTTAACGGTTTTGCAAGTTTTTCCACCGCAGTATAAATACTCTCGAATGCCTTGTGCGAGTCGTGTAAACCGTTTCTTTCGCGGTTTTTTACTTCCATGCACAGCCGAACATATACGCCTTGTATGATTAGCGGTTGCTCCTCGTAATAATCTTTGAAATGTTGCTGTTCTATTTTCGACGCGGTTGAAAGATGGTTTTCTATGTCGGCATTGATTTTATCTTCGTCAAATAGATAGTAGCGAAGTATATAGCGGCATAGCTCGCCGATACTGTAAAACCAACTTATGAACGGAAGAATATCTCCGAATATGCCCCTTATGACAAATTCTATTTCTACGTCAAGGAAATCGGGCAACTCAAAGTCGCGTATATATATTTTCCAAAGCTTCCAAACAATATCGTCCGATGTATTGTCTTTGCTCAGATCGTAAGCGTCCAATTTTCGTCTTGCGCGACGGAAAGTAGAAGATACCGCACCTTGCGTTATGTCCAATTCCGCGGCTATATCTTTTTGCGTCATTCCGTCGTCCACGCTCAAACAATACACTTCGCGCTCGCGTTTTGTAAGCGTTGATAGCGCACGTATTCTGTCTATCCGCTCGGCGGTAGTAACCGCAAGCGGCACGTCGCGATTGATCCATTTTTGCTGTTGCTCCGGAGAAAGTTGTTCTTCGTTTTCAGGAAACGGCTCGTTATGGCGGTACACTTTGTGCCAATTATTGTACTCGAATCTGTCCAACTCGAATAACGCTTCCCATTCTTTTTCGGTAACTTCTATGACGAAATACCCCTTACCGTAAAGGAAAGTATTAGCCTTATCTTCCTCGTTGCAGGGATAGTAATACAGAAATTTGCCGTCCGTCTTGGCTCGAAGTTTTTTCTTATTAAAATGGTACGCGACCTTATCCATACACTCATTATACCATAAAGCAACCGATAAATACAGCGAACGAAGCCATAATTTACGATAATTTTACGCCCAAAATCTTGCCCAATAATTTTTGCTATATTGGTATCTTTTTCGATGCCTAAGCAGGATAAGGAAGTTGGTCACAAGTGCCACAACTTCGCCCCTCAACAAGCGGGAAACCCGCTTTTGGAATTTACGCAAATTATCGCAGATAATCGCCACAAATTGTGGAAATTAGTTGCCGCAAATTGTGGAAATGCTATTGATTTTTTTTCTTAAATATGTTATACTGTTTTTGAGGTGCTAAATGAAACAGTATAAAAAGCGAATCGCAGATAAATTGTTGGACATAAAATTAAAAGCATTCGGAGCTACGCTTATTGTCGGACCGAAGGGGTGCGGTAAAACTACAACAGCAAAACAGAAAGCAAAAAGCGTAATTGAGTTTCAAGACGAAGATAAACGTGAAAGCTACTTGACAGTAGCGAAAGAAATGCCGTCGAAACTTTTGATTGGCGATAATCCGCGCTTGTTTGACGAATGGCAAGACGCGCCGAAATTATGGGGAGCAATCAGAAAATCGGTAGATGACCGCGGCGAAAAAGGATTATATATTTTGACGGGTTCGTCGTCGCAGACGGTTGAAACACCACACACCGGAACAATGCGCATTTCCACGATGACAATGTGTCCGATGAGCCTTTACGAAAGCAATGAATCGAACGGTTCGGTTTCTCTTACAGAGCTTTTTAATAATCCCGAAAGCTTCAATGGTTGTATTTCGAATTTGTCGATTGATGACCTTATCTTTGCTATTTGTCGTGGCGGCTGGCCGGCAAGTGTGTCGGACGATGTAGGCGATTATCAATTGGAAATCGCAAAAGATTTGTTTGTTCAGACTTACAAAATGGATATTTCCAACATCGACAAGGTAAAGAGAAATTCAAAATGGGCCGAAACGATTTTGCGTTCTTACGCGCGAAACATTTGCACACTCGCCGATTTGAAAACTATTTATCGCGATGTAATGTCAACTTGCGACGTTTCCGAAAAAACAATTGCGGAATATATTTCCGCACTCGAAAAGCTATACATTATAGACGATATTTCGGCATGGTGTCCCGCCATTCGCTCCAAAACGGCTATTCGCTCATCGGCAAAACGAAATTTTATCGACCCCTCCATTGCCGTTGCGGCAATGGGACTATCGCCCGATTATTTTAATACCGACTTCAAAACGCTCGGGTTTTTATTCGAATCGCTGTGTATACGTGATCTAAAAGTATATAGCTCTGTACTCGGCGGAGAAATTTCTTATTATCATGACAGATACGGTCTCGAAGCCGACTGCGTCCTGCACTTAAATAACGGCAAATATGCATTGATTGAATTCAAGCTCGGTTCGAGCGAAATCGACTTAGGGGCAAAACACTTGTGCGAAATCGAGCGACTAATTTCAGAATACAATAAGACGGAAACACAATGCCCTCTTCGTCTACCCGATTTGAAAATTGTAATCACGGGAACGGAATATGGCTATAAACGCGACGACGGTGTAATTGTTGTTCCGATTGGTTGCTTGAAAGATTAAACTACTATCGTGAAATAAATAGAGGTACTTATGGAAGAACTGCAACAGAAGATAGCGCAAGCAATGCAATCGGATTTTGTCGGTGACGTTGTTTTTGATGATGAAGAAATAGAACAAATGAAAGCCGATTGCCGCAAGTTTTACCGCGCAGCACAACAAAGTTGGTCAAAAGTTTATAGTTCGGAAGATATTAACGAACTGATTGTCTTAATTATCAATATTGCAAAGACTTGGGACGACGATAAAGAAAGTCGTTTTTGGGTAAAGCTATTTGGCGAAATTTTTGATGATGCTTCTATTTCTCCGATTAAGTTTTATAATGAGTTTGAAAATTCCTTAAAGCACCACGGCAAAACGCTATTTTTGTCCAAAGAAAATAAGAGAATGTTCCGTGAGGTTTTCTTGTTGCACGCATTTGCTCCGGATAAATCCCGTGATTCATTTGTGCGACTTTTGTGGAATTGGTATACAGATACAGACGTTGTTGGATACGATTTTCAACCAAATGATCCACTTTATACGGAAATCGCTAATTTTCTTGACAAAAAGTTTTCAGGCGAAGTGAATATGGATGAGGATTCTTCTTTCGAAGGAAAAACTTATGCCATTAAATCTTCTTTCAAGTATTTATTTACGCAAAATAAAGAGCAAGGAATAAAGCTACTTAATACACTATTTGCATTTTTTGATGACATATATTTTAATGGGCGATATAATGACGAATCTTTTTATTCGGAAAGTTGCTATGAAATTATAAACAGAATTTTGGATGAAAGCAACGACATGATTAAACGCCGCAAACGAATGGCTACCGAACATATTGTCAGCGATTACAGTAAAATCTATGCTGCTTATGAAGTTGACGATAGTGGTAATGCCGCTATATTTATTCCGGAAATTCGAGCAATTGATGAATTGGCAGATGAGTACGAACTTGAGATTTTTAATGATGACAATATAATATTCCAAACGCAAGGCTATATCGTAGGTAGCGACCTAAAGCGTAAAATCAAGCGGATTTCCATACCATTTAACTTTTTCGGTACGCAAGCGCAACAGACGCTCCACTTCAGAGTAAAAATGTATACTTTGCAGAGCGGATACCTGAAACGTCAAATATACGACTCGAAAGAGTCGCTTTATAGAGAGTTTATTATTTTTAGGTTAAGTCGTGAAATTAGGCTCCAGAATTGCAAACCGAATACATATTATGTGGTACATCCGAGCGATGTACAGGTTGAAAAACTAACCACTTGCTCAGTTCACAACATTAACCAATTTACATCCACCATTATTGCTGAAGAAAACGACTATATTACGGGATTAACACAACAAGTATTCTTTAATCAGCAACCAAAAGATTCACACATTATTATCGATGGACGCAATGTAGAATCGATATTATTTGTGCGAGATGACATCGATTATCCTTTCTATAAAACCGTTAAGTCTCTAAGGGTAATTTTAGATCAATCGCTTAAATCCGAAAGAGTCATTGTCAGAGTTGACAATGATAATCGATTCTATCCTTTGAGTAATTGTGCAACAAAAGACGGTAGCACTTATATAATAGATTTGCGCGGAATCAAAGCTGAAGGAAACGGTTGCCATACGATTTACATTTCGGATAGTTCTAAACAAAAATTGCTTCATAAAATCGTATATTATGTATGCAACAATCTTTCGTTTAATGTCACAGGCAATGGATATGTATTTGATAGAAATACGATTAACTTTGCAATACAAAAGAACGATGGCGGAATGAATCATGCACTTTATTCGTGCAATCCGCAAAGTGGATTAGAGAGTCTATCATGTCCTTTTGAGGATGGACAAATTGTATTTGCATTACCGTATATTAAATGGCGCATAGATGATTCAGATGAATGGTATTACGGATCGTATGGTAGAGATTTGTGGAGAGAAGATGACACAATGCATAACAATTGCGTTATCGAAATAGAAAATTGTTCTCGGTGTGATGTTTCATTATTGATAAATGACGAGAAAGTTCCTGTTTCGTCAAGCGGTAAATATCTGTTGGGCGATGCACTCACAGAGCGAACAAAAAACAAAAGTAATGATGTTGTTTTGCGCATTGGCAAGATCGAAACCCGCTTATTTACTGTATATAATAAGCCGTTTTTATCTGATATCGATATTGATTTGGATAATAAAAGGATTGACTTATTGCCCTATTATATAGGCGATGCGCTCACGCAATTTTCAATAGTCTTGGAAAATGAAGATAACCGATATGAGATAGCTTCCGGCGTGTCTTCAACTTTTGATGCCGATATAGTGGACGGAGAATATACGGTATCGGTTTATATTGTTGATTTCTTTGGCGAATTAGAAGCTGTTCCTATATTTGAGGAAGATTGCATTATCGGCAATCCAGATAAATTTTATTTCGCGCGCAGTCGCATTATCCTAAACTCTTTCAAAAAACCCGAAGGAGGAAAAATACGATTAAACAATGTCTTTATTACAGATATTCAGTATTTGAGAGAGGAAGCAATTGGCGCGGTTTATTCCGGGACTCTTATATGCAACAGGAAAAGATTCCCTGTTGAGGTTTACAAAAAAGGCAACAGCTCGCTTAAGTTTTATATCATAGATGGAGATATATTGCTTTCTGCAAACTTCAATGTAGACAAAAACGAATTTGTCAAAGAAGAACCTAATGAGAAGAATATCATCCCTTGCTCATCCTGCTATTACACTAAGGAGATTGTTTAAAAATGTTTAATCCGGCAGAAGCTTCGCAAAAAATAAAGGACGAATTTGTTGACTATTTGTCTACTACTTTTTCTATAGCAGATAAGGATTTTTATCGTCAGTTTATTGAAAAATTACATCAAACGGGTGCCATATCAAAAGGTCCATTAATTGAAATCAACGATATATTTAAAAGTGGGCATTCAATAGAATATTTGTATAATAATAATGTTTTAAGCAAATTATTTGCCTATATTGAGGCGACAAAATCAAACATTTTACCATATAAACGAAAATTGCCTGTCACCCGCCCTTTGTATTTGCATCAAGAAAGAGCCATAGATGTAATTACAACAAAAAAGCTTAATGCTGTTATAACTACAGGAACCGGTTCGGGTAAAACAGAATGCTTCTTAATCCCCATCATAAATGAATTGTTACGCGAGAAAGAACGAGGAACTTTATCAACTCCCGGCGTACGTGCAATTCTTATTTATCCTATGAATGCCCTCGCGAACGACCAAATGAAACGTTTGAGAGAGCTTTTAATGTTCTACCCGGATATAACTTTTGGCGTTTATAATGGTGATACAAAAAAAGAAGAATCCGAAGCAAGGGCGCAATATATAGATTTACATTCTCGTGAATCCAGTGAAGAACTGCGCTATCCATTGGAGAACGAATATATTTCTCGAGATAAAATGAATGAAACCCCACCCCATATTCTGTGCACTAACTATGCAATGTTAGAACATATGATGTTGCGTCCCGAAAACGATAGGATTTTTACCAATTCGCATTTCAAGTATGTCGTTTTAGATGAGGCGCACATTTATACGGGCGCAACGGGAATGGAAACGGCTTTGTTGTTACGCCGTTTAAAAGCGCGCATTGGTGGAGATGTTCGTCCGCAATTTATCCTAACGAGTGCAACATTAGGCAAAAAGGGAGAATCAGAGCGTTCGATTATAAACTTCGCGGAGAATTTGTGTGGCGAAAAATTTACTGTTGAAAGTATTATCTTCGGTCAGCGGGAAAAGCCTATTTTTGCCGATAAAGAGAATATATTGCCAATAGAATTTTTTGAGGATATTTCGGTTTTTGAGTCTACAGAGTATCCGCAAATATTTAGCAAATATGGTATCTCATATGACAATAATCAAGATGCTTTTGCAAATTTATATGAGTGTTGCATAAACAGTAGATATTATCGTTTATTGCGTGAAAATCCATTACCTCCTACCGATATTGTGCACTTTGCCAATTTATTAGGCGTGTCGCAGAAACAAGCTGTTTCATTTGTTCACGCTTGCTCAATATCTTTAAAGAATGGAAAATCTCTAATTGACGCACGGTATCATTTTTTTATTCGCGCACTAGAAGGTTTATATACCCCTCTATGTGGAAACAAACAGGTGTTTTTAGAAAGACGAGATAAAATTGTTTATGGAGAAACTGAAATTGCAGTGTTTGAAAGAGCCGTTTGCACAAATTGTGGCGAGCTCGGAATTGTAGGTAAAATAGATAAAGCAGATAAGCTCAATAAATTAATACCGTGTTCGCAGTATGATAAGGATATTCAGTTCTTCCATATTGAAAAAACGGAAATGTTTGAATTCGAAGAGATAGACGATGAGGATATAGATATAACCGGGGATATTGACGCAGAAAAAGATAAACCTAAGCACAAAAAATTTAAGCAATATTGTCTTTGCCCAATATGTGGTGCTATATCCGAAAAGGATGACGGTAAACCGCGTTGCGGACATAATGACATGATATTGATATCGGAATATACGGAAAGCGATGGGAAATGCTTATCGTGTCAAATGGGCAAATACCGTAGATTTTACATAGGTATAGAAGCGGCTACAGGTGTTTTGGCTACGGCGCTATATGAAGAACTACCTTCAAAAATGATCCCAGAAACGTCGCCGGATGGAATCACTTTGGAATTCAAAGGCGGTAAGCAGTTTTTATCTTTCTCCGACAGTAGAAGCGATGCGGCATATTTCGCAGCATACTTAGATAAATCTTATAAAGAATTTTTGCGTAGACGCGGATTGATTGAAGCAATAAAAGAAAATCGTGAAGATATGCTAGACGAACCGTTTACGCTTGACGAGTTTGCAGATAGTATCGCAAAAGTATTTAAAAAGCATCAATCTTTTAAGAATGATTTAACACAGCCACTATCCGGACGTGAATTAAAGCAAACATCCTATCGCAATGCGTGGATGGCAATACTAACTGAGCTTGTATATTCTCGTAGAAGGACAAGTCTTGTTTCTTTAGGACAAATTATATTTGAGTATATCGGTAACACGTCTACTATTGTCAAGGCGATGTCCAACAAATATAAAATAGACGAAGAACCCTGTAAAAATCTACTCGACTATTTGGCAATGTCGTTTGCAAATTTTGGCGCGCTTGAGATTGATGATGATATTTTGGACGCGGACGATAGGAAATATATTTTTTATACCGCAAAGCAAAAGTTTGCAGTTTTGCAAAAGACTAAAACCACAGAACGGCAATATATGAGTTGGATGGCTCGTAATCGTGAGGGTAAGGCTGACTCATATTACCCGAATATACGCGCTACCATTGTTTCAAGAATAATTAAGTCCGACATCAAAAAAGCAAATGAATTTCTGAAAGATTACTTTGAAAAATGGCTAATTAGTAGTCAAAATCCATATCGTCTTAAACGTGGTAGCGGCGATATGTACTTTATGCCTACACAAAATTATAGAGTACGAATACTCGGTGATCAAACAGCGCATTGGTACAAATGTGAAAAATGCGGAAAAGTATCTCCCCATAATAGTGATGGCTTATGCGTTGAGAATGGTTGTCAAGGTAAGTTGCAGCCATTTGATTCTTCAAAAGAAATAGTGAACAACCACTACTTGAACCTATACAATAAACCTGAATTTACATCACTATTGATTAGAGAACACACAGCACAACTATCAAGAGAAGAAGGCTTGCAATATCAAACAGACTTTGAAAAAAATCATATTCACGCTCTTTCGTGTTCTACTACTTTTGAAATGGGTGTAGACGTTGGTGAATTGGAAACTGTATTTTTAAGAAATGTTCCGCCAACAGCTGCGAATTATGCACAGCGTGCAGGACGTGCAGGTAGAAGTAAAGATTCCGCTGCCTATTCTTTAACTTATGCGAAATTAAGTTCACACGATTTTACATTTTTTAACGAGCCGCAAAAAATTATCGTTGGACAAATAAAACCGCCTGTATTTAAAGTTGACAATGAGAAAATAGTTTTACGTCACATTAACGCCGTGATTTTGAGTTACTTTTTCAAAGAACATCCGGAATTTTTCGACAATAATCATACGGAGGCGTTTCTTAATAACGGCGGCTATGAAGTGCTTGAAACGCTCATAGCGAATCCAACGCAAGCGCTGATTGAAATTTTAAAAAAGTCTATTCCTTATGTGGAATCTTATCAATGGCAAAAGAAACTGATTGATGTTGACGACGGAATATTGTATAACGCGGTGAAAGAATATCGTGAAACTGTCGATGAAATCAACAATTTAATAGAAAAGTTCGCTACCGATAAAGCATTTGATAAAGCGGATAGTTATACGAAAATGTTGAATAGATATCGTTCGAAACAGATGATAGATTTTCTTGTTCGAAACAATATCCTGCCAAAATATGGTTTCCCCATTGATACAGTCGAATTGGAAATTGTACGGGACAGCAAACAAAAGCACGAATTGCAGTTGCAGCGTGATTTAAAAATGGCAATTTCAGAATATGCGCCCGGTGAAAAAGTAATAGCTAACAATAAAATGTATACAAGTCGATACATTAAAAAGTCTTTTTTTCATAATAAAATGGGCTTTTATACTTCTTATGTAAGTAAGTGTACTAATCCCGAATGTTCGGCTTGGAACTATAGCTTAGTGAATCCAAGAGACAAAGATGAATTAATTGAATGTGTTTCGTGTCATAGCCCGATAGCTAAAGGAAGTTGGATTGAAGCGATAGAACCGCGAGGAGGATTTGTTGCTGAAAGTAAAACGGAAGAAGTGCCTATGGCGCGCCCCGAAAAGATTTATCATAGCCAAGATTCTTATATTGGCGATGGTAAAAACATCGATGAACGACAGTTTTTAGTAAACGGAAAAACAATAGTGTTGCGCTCAAGCGAAAACGATTCCATTATGGTTACATCCAATACTGATTTTTACGTTTGCAGGCATTGCGGATTTACATACGGTTTTCACGATGTCATACGAGATGATACTGGAAAGAAAGATAAAGATGTGGCAAAAAGAATAAGTAAGCAAGCTCCATCTATTACCGTAAAGAAAAATCATTATAATACGCACGGATATATTTGCGACAATAAAACTTTATATGAGTGTAGGCTAAATCACGTTTACAAGACTGATGTTGTTGTTTTGGATTTCGGTGAATACAATCGTGATGAGGACACAATGTATTCTGCAATGTATGCGATTCTTCATGCAATGTCAGATGTTCTCGGTATTGACAGTAATGATATAGGCGGATGCTTAAATGGATTACTTAATAAGAGAACCGGTGGTATTATTTTCAGAATAGTATTGTTCGATACGGTTGCAGGCGGCGCGGGGCATGTTAGAAGATTATTGGATGCAAATGTATTTGCTTCCGTTATCAATGCTGCCTGTGAACGCATGGATAGTTGTAAATGCGATACTTCTTGCTATAATTGTTTGCGAAGCTATTCAAATCAAAGATTTCACGAACAACTTGATAGACATAAAGCATTCGATTTTTTGTCGCCGTATAAAGGGCACACAACGGAAGTCATTGCACCGCAAGAAAATGGTAATAAAAAGCTGCGCCTATTAAATAAGGGACTGAATGTTAAAACGGAAACTTATAGCTTTATTATTTCGGAGTTAGGGTTTGCCTCACAGGAAGAGAAAAAACTTGAAACTTTTTTCTTGGATGAGCAAATTGAAAAGCCGGATTACAATGAGTGCGAATTCCAAGTTGATGGTGTTGAGGGCTACGCAGACCTTGTATGGTTAGATAAAAAAATAATGATTTTCTGCGTCGATAATGAAAATAGCTTTAATTTGGCAAACCAAACGAATTATAAGTGTTTACTGCTTACGCCTGATATCGATATCAAAGTGCTTAAAAAACTTTTTGCGTGAAAAGGAGATTTTTATGGCTATAATGATTCCATCTATTCCAAACGATTACGCCCCTGAAAGCCGTGAGGGCGAATTGTTTACAAGCCTTCAAAAACTTTCAAACGATTATTACGTTTTCCATTCTTTTCGTATTATTAATGTTACTAATGACGATTGGAAAGAAAACGAAATTGACTTTGTTATTTTTAATCGTCATAAAGGAATTATCTGTTTAGAAGCCAAAGCAGGACGCGTTCAATGTATTGACGGACAATGGTACTATGCTTCAGGACGTGAAATGCGTGATCCGTTCGGACAAGCCAATTCCAATAAATGGAAGCTTAATAATGAAATTTATACTTTTTATGGAAACAATGATATATTAAAGCATTGTAAAATGCTTTGTGCGGTTTGGTTTCCGGCTCTTAACTCTCATAAATTATCTACATTAAATCTACCTCAAAATGCACCAAAAGAAATAATATTAACGGCTGACGATCTCGATAATCCGACTGAAGCAATAGAGCGAATTTTTAATATCCAAACATCTCTTAAAGAGTATGGTAATATGGTGCAGGTCGACGGAAATTTAACTAAAGATGAAGCAAATTCTTTATTAAACAATATTTTATGTCCGTCATTTAATATTCTTCCTTCAAAAACATTAGAGTTAGATTATAAAAGAGAACGCTTTAACGCACTTATCAAAGAACAATGTAATTTATTGGATTATCTTGAAGAACAACGAAGTGCTGTTATAAATGGCGCGGCGGGCACGGGCAAAACAATGATAGCCATAGAAAAGGCAAGACGACATTCAGCGAATGGAGAATCGGTCTTATTCTTATGCTTTAATTCAAAACTAAAAGATTTCTTAGAAATCAATTATAGATATCCTAATGTTGAATACTATACTATTGATGGATTCGCTTGTAAACTTTGCAATTCTCAAACGGCGGATTTTGAAGCACTGGAACTGCAAATTATCGAACTTGTGGATAATAATCAATTCCCTTATACGCACGTCATTATTGACGAGGGGCAGGATTTGGGACAAGAAAGGATTCAAAGCACAAAGATACTTGAGCTTTTAGAAGAAATCGTTCTATCAAAACCCACAGGAACATTCTATGTGTTTTACGATAAATTACAGTTGGTGCAAAGCTACCAACTGCCGAAGTTGATTCAAGAAGCCGATTGTAAGTTGACTCTATATAAAAACTGTCGAAACACGAAAAAAATAGCTGAAACTTCATTTAAGCCCCTTAAAACAGTTCCTAAACTTTTTGAATCGGCACTGAACGGCAATCTACCCGTTATTTCGTTTGTGGATGGAACAAACAAATTGAGGGTGCTTGATGCAGCAATTCAAAAAGGAATTTCTAACGGTATTACAGATATACAAATTGTCAGCTGTGCGCCTGCAGATAGAAGTACATATCAAACTAATTTATCAGTTTCCGGTAATTATCTATATAACGGACAAGAGATCAAATTTACTACATGTAGAAAATTCAAAGGGCTTGAAGCCGATATGGTTATATTGGTAGACGTGGATTACTCAGTATTACACGATAACAATATGTTGTTTTATGTTGGAGCTTCTCGTGCTCGATTAGAATTGTGCATATTATGCAATCTCAATGATGACGAATGTTCTACCATAATTTCCATTTATGGTGGTTTTGTAAAAAAGAATAACCCGAAACAGACATTGTCAAAAATGCTTGGCTGCAAGTTGGAATAAGAATATCATTTATAGTTAAAACAACTAATATATCTTACCATTTAGTGGTGAACATGAATTATGGATAACAACATAAAAGAATTTATAAGCGAACTTGATACCTTATGGGGACGATTGTTTACATATAACCATGCCCTTATGAAACGCTCCGAAGATGAAAACAAGTTCGGCTCGGAGTCATTTACCGATGTCATAGATTTCTACTTAACTTCACAAGCACAGTGTTTTATAAAGGATGTAATGCTGCATCATTTCGGCAGCTCCGGTTTGTTGCTTGCCGCACGTTGCTTTATTGAGGGATTGGCTTTAAAACGTATGTACGAAAAAGGCAAGATCGACAATATACAAGTTGAGCTGTTACGCCATCAAGTGCATATTATCGAATATAACTATTATAAAGAATTTGATGATATTGCCGATAAAATCTTACTGCCCGAGAAATTAGAAAAAGATTATGATGATTCAGTTAAATTTTTTCAAGAAAAGCTTGCCGGTACATATAGTGAAAAACAAATATCGGCAATTCTTAAAACAAACAAACCGTTTTTGTGCGAACCCTATACTAATTTCAGAAAGATAGTCGGCGAGAATTTGGGTGATGACTATGCTAAACTTTACGGATTGTATAGTCAGGCAGTACATCCTTCCGTCAATGACTTTTATATGAACGAAGGAATTTGGGACACACTAACCGGCGTATTGTTTCTTGTGATGGAAGAATATAATTCTTTGCCGCAATCAAAGCTTACGTTTAATTCATACTATACTTCTATATATACTTCGGATATTGCAAGAAATTATGAAGATATAGTCCGACAAGAATGTAAAATATTAGTAGATATCGGTGATGTGTTTTGTAAGTCATTTAATAAAAACTATACATCGGATACGTTAGCGAGCATGAGTTTATTGATGGGAGAAATGTGTACCGATAAATTGCTTGGATTGTGCGAACAGGTTAAATCCAAATGGAAAATAGTTTTAGAACTTTGCGCATCTTTCTATGAGTGTTATATTACTCCGTCCTTACACGAAGAACGGTTTATGTTACTTGAGGAACACGAGCATTTGCAGACTCAACGTAATCTCGGCGAATCCTGTTCTGTAAACCAAGCATACTCTATTTATAAAACGTTGTACCCCAATGGAGTTAATATTGATTTATTCGAAAAGAACTTTTTAACCACGTGTGGATACACAATTGATGAAAAAGGTGTAGCAAAAAGCTTAACGGGCATCGTGAAGGAATTTATTAAAAAATTTACGACAGCGAAAGCTCCGATTTCTTTGGATAGAGCGATGTTATTAGATTATATCGAAAGTCAAATGATTTCACACGCCAACGGCTATATGTGGTATGCAAACAGTGGTTCGTGGGGAGATGTGAACAATGTTATTATCGGGGCTGACATTTGTGTAATTTTCTTGTTGGAATCTATTCTTACGGTATTCAAAATTCATAGAGCTATTGATGAGTCAAACCAATATAAACAAATAATCAACATTGTACGAAATAGTATAAAGCGGATTAGAGCGTTGTCTGAAGAAAAAGCAAAAATACTCAAAATCCCCGGAATAATCATCTGATTATAGCAGTATACGCATTCCAAACCGCTCTTTCTCTATAAAAAGTTCAAATTCGGGTGCTGACGTGCCGCCAAATAACAAAGAAAAGGGCGCAAAGTTGCGCCCTTTTTGCATGTCTCGGAATTCGTCAATTACGTATCCGTAAACTAATTCGTTCTCGCAGGTTAAAGTGCGCAATCTGAGAACCTTGCCTGTTTTGGGAAGTGTTTTATTCGCTAAACAACATTGCACGCGGTGAATTTTTATTTTTTCGTAAATTTTGAAATGCCGATTTATGTTTTTAGATATTATTGGCTTGCAGTTCATTTCGAATTATAGTATCATAAACGATGCTGGTTGTGGAGGATTATCAATGGCAAACATAACCGATTTTCGCAAAGCTCTATATGTAAAGTATTTGGTTTGGAACCGTAAAATATTTTCAAACCCCGTTTTATCTGAAGATAATATTTCATTGCCCTATTATATTTATTTGCCGGACGATTGGGCTGATAGCAAAATGCGTATTCTTATAGTCGGAGAAGAGGGGTACGGGCAAAAAGGCTGTGACAGAGATAAAAGTATTGTTACAGAGAACATAATTGAAACTGTACAGACATTCAACAAGAAATGTATGTTTGAATGGAAAATGAACAATCGACCGTTTTGGAGAAGGTTCAACAAAATACGAGAAAATTTACAAGGTGCTAGTTTTTGCTGGACAGACCTCGACAAAGTTCACCGATTGATTGACCGTTCCCGAAACATAAAAAGCTGTAAACTAACTTCTGTACAACGCAGTGAGTTGCATAAATATCCTATATTGCAAGCTGAAATTAATATTATAAAGCCCACTCATATTATTTTCTTCGGTTGGTACGGAGTTTCTTTGCAACTGGAATTGCCGGAAATATATTTAAAATTATATGAATACGGCGACGAGCAGTGGAAACGGGACGGTTACTGTACAACTCTGACTGACGGCAATGGGATAAAATATCTGTTTACCTATCATCCTAACTGGTGTGTTAGAAACAAACATGAAAATAATGTGCTTAATAAAATATTAGCGGAATTAAATTAAAGTCAGTTCGCCGCAAGCGATAAAACTTTGTTTGTTGCCTGCGAAAAAATTCGGTTTGGCGTCACTTAATTCGTTATTCTTTTATCTCAAAAAAACCGTCCGTTGAAAAGGGCGGTTTTTATTTTGAGGAAGGGGATACGAGTTTTTCGGTTTTTAAGGTTATGTAACGCGGAAACGCGCCGTCCGTTTTGCTTTCCAAGAGCGAGATTTTGTCTGCCGTGAAGGAAACGGATTGAAAGTCCGCTTGGTTTTTCAATTCGGCAAAGGACGGCTTGAAGCCGGGGCGGCGGATAAGCGTCACGTGCGGAGTAAAGCGCTTTTCGACATTGAAGCCCTTTTGCGCGAGCAGCCGCGTCAAGTCCGAATTGATTTTGAAGAGCGCGTCATCCGCCTTGATTTTGCTGCAAATCAAGTCCGCGCCGCGCAGCCGTGTGGGCGGGCAGGTCGAAAGCGTCGAAGCCGTGTTGTTTGCTGCGACCTCCCGAAGTATTTGGCTCAAAATATCTGTTTTTATTTCATTAACGTTGCCCACGAAAGCCGCCGTTATGTGCAGATTTTCTTTCGGGGTGACCTTGCCTCCCGCAAGCTTTTCCCGCAGGGCGAGCGAAGTTTTGTAAAGCCAATCCGCAACTTCTTCCGGCAGCGGAAATGCGTAAAAAATCCTCATATTTCAGTCTCCGTTTAAATCATTATAGAGCAAAAGTCCCCGTTTGACAATACAAAAATCATTCATATAAAAATATATCGGGGCATATAGTTAAACAAACGGAGAATCATATTATGCGGAAAAACAAAAAAGCGTTAATTTTCATGGGTTTGATTGTCGCGCTTATGCTGTGCGTTTGTCTTGCGGCGTGCGGCGGGGGCGACTACATAGAGAAAAACGCCAAAAAGCTGAGCGCCTACACGATAGAGGCGGGTTTTGACGACAGCTCCAAAATTCTGTCGGCGGTCATGGTTTTCGATTTTTACAACACTACGGACAACAGCTTTACCGAGTTGAAGTTTCATTTGTACCCCAACGCATACAGAAAGGACGCGTCTCTGCCAGTAGTGGACGAGCTGACGCGCTCGAAGGCTTATAAAAACGGATTCAGCTACGGCGATATAAAAATCGACAGCGCCAAAAGCGGCGAAAAGGCGGTCGCTTACGTGGTCGAGGGCACAGACTGCGATATTCTCACGGTGCCGCTTGACGCGGAGGTTTTTCCGCAGCAAAACGCAAGGGTTGAAATTGTTTTCGAGGTCAGCCTTGCAAATATCTGGCACAGGCTTGGATACGGCAACAACACGATAAATATCGGCAACTGGTATCCTCAGCTTTGCGTATTCAAAGACGGCGCGTGGCTGACCGACCCTTATTATTCCAATGGCGACCCGTTTGTGAGCGAAATGGCCAATTACAGCGTGGCGCTGACCGCGCACAAGGATTTTATGATTGCGTCGAGCGGCGTTCCGTCCTCGACCGAGAATAAGGAAAACGACAACGTAAGGACTGTTTACACGGCTCAAAGCGTGCGCGACTTTGCCTTTGTCATGTCGCCCAAATTCAAAAAAGCGAGTGCGACGGTCGGTTCGACTACTGTCAATTACTTTTATTTTTCCGATGCGGAGTATGAGCAAAGCGTCTCGACTGCCGCCAAGGCTTTGGAGTATTTCAACTCGACCTTCGGGAAATATCCCTATTCCAAGCTGGACGTTGCGGAAACGGATTTCTGCTACGGCGGCATGGAGTACCCTTGTCTTGTCATGATAACGTCGGGTATGGAAAAGCGCTCTTACGAGACGGCGATTATACACGAAATCGCCCATCAGTGGTGGTACGGTCTTGTAGGCAACGACCAAGTGCGGGAGGCGTATCTCGACGAAGGGCTTGCGGAGTATTCGACGCTTATGTTTTACCGCGCGCATCCCGACTATCAGGTGGACGCGGCGCAGATGCTTGCCGATACGACCAAGCAGTTCAATACGTTTATCAAAATCGTCGGCAACTACAACAACGACACGGACACGTCGATGAACCGCGCGCTCAACGAGTTTGAAAGTCAACAGCAGTATACTTACATGACGTACTTGAAAGGCATGATTATGTTCGGGCAGGTGAACGAGGTGATGGGAGACAAAAAGTTCGAGGCGGCGCTCAGAAAATATTTCGATACCTGCAAGCTCAAACTTGCGACAAAAGACGATATGCTTGCCTGCTTTGAAAAAAGCTACGGCGCCAATATTTCCAATCTGTTCAATACCTTTATCAATGGAGAGGACAAAACCATAAAATAAGCTTGACTGCCGCCCGCGTTGAAAAACGCGGGCGTTTTTATGTATTGATTTTTTGCCCGAATATTTAAAAATCTTATTATTTTATGTGAAAATATGCTTGATTATCCTTGCAGAATTGTGAAAAACATGCTATTATACAAATACAAGGTCAAAAATTCATGTATTTAGTCGAAGTCGTGCCGAATTTTTCGACGGGCGACCCCGTCAAGGCGAAACTCATTGCCGATTGTTTTAGAAACAGAAAAAATGTGGCATTATTAAACTGCACTGCCGACGCCGACCACAACAGATGCGTCGTTACCGCGGCGGGCGCTCCGCAGGAAATACGCTCGGCTTTAATCGACAGCGCGCGGGTGGCGGCGGAGGAAATAGACCTAAACGCGCACAGAGGAGTTCATCCGAGAATAGGCGCGCTGGACGTGCTGCCCGTCGTGCCGCTTGAAGAAACTCCCGAAAGCGTGGCTGACGAGCTGGTTCGGCAAGTGGGGCAAGACCTGTTCGACAAGCTGGGACTGCCCGTATATTTTTACGAAAAAAGCGCTTCCGCACCTTTTCGCCGCAATCTTGCGGACGTGAGGCGGGGCGGCTTCGAGGGGCTGGCAAAAAAAACGTCCGAGCCTCTTTGGCGGTTTGACATAGGAGAAAAGCCTCATCCCACCGCGGGAGCAGTTGCCGTCGGCGTGAGGAAAATTCTCGTGGCTTTCAATATGTTTCTCAAAGAGGGCACGCCCTTGAACGTCGCCGTGAGAGTTGCCGAGAGAGTGCGCTTTTCGGGCGGAGGGCTTAAATGCGTCAAGGCGCTGGGGCTGTTTCTCGAAAGGGAAAACCGCGCTCAGGTGTCGATGAATCTTACGGATTTTACCTGTACGCGCGTTCATACGGTCGCAGAGCTTGTGAAGGCCGAGCTTAAACCCTTCGGCGCGGAGGCGGAACGCGGCGAGCTGATCGGGCTTGCGCCTTACGCCGCGATTTACGACGCGGCGGAATATCTGCTTATGTGTCAAGGAGCGGGCGCGGAGCAATGCCGCACTCTGAGCGTCGAAGACGTGTTGGACGCTGCGGGCAGAGAGCTTTTTCTTGAACTGGAACGCGGTCAAATCCTCGATTTCGCGTTAAGCGACGCCTTCGGTCGGGAAATAAAAATCTGAAATGGACAACGAAAAAAACGAAAAAAAACGGTTTCGCTCGGTTGAGAAGGAAGTCGTAAAAGAGGTTATTCAAAACGACGACGGAACGGAGACTGTTATTTACGGAACGGAAATTGTCGAGGAGGAAGTTCCCGACACCGCCGACCCCGACGCTTTCGGGGCGGACAGAGTGTGGGAGGACGACGGGACGGCTTTTGCCAACATGGATATTACAAGACGCCCCAAGCGCCGAAAACGCAGTCATTCCGACGAAATAAAGCTTACAAAAAAGGAAAGGCGCGCGATAATCGGCGCAGCCTATCTCAAATATCTGCCGGCGCTGCTTTTGGTAATCGGCGCTTTCGCACTGGTTTTCTTTCTCGGCTGGCTTTGGCTGACGAGATAAAGAACAGTATTCGGCGCTTCGCTTAAACAAATGGAAGTGGAAAACAAACAAGAAAAGACCGACGAGACGACCGCCGCGTGCGCATCGGCGCCTGCGGCGGCAAAAAAGAAAAAATCCGTCAAGGAGGTTCTGCTGTTTTTTCTGGTCAGCGCGGGTACGGGGCTTATCGGCATCGGGACGTTTACGCTGCTGTCAAAGCTCAACCCCTTCGTGCAGGACGCGGGGATTGCTTTCGACCTCTGGCTGTTTTTTTCCGAGATGCTTTCGGTGGTTTTGACCTGTACTTTCAGTTTTTTGCTCAACAAGCGTTATACTTTCAGTTTCAGGAGCGTCAAGGGAGGGCTGCTGCTTTATCTGCTTTATTACGCGCTCACCACTCCGCTCGGAGGAATCATGATAGTCGCGCTGATAAAGAGAGGATGGCAGCCGATATTGGCAAAGCTGCTGAAAATGGTAATAAATTTTGTGCTTGACTATCTGTACTGCAAGCTGATTATTTTCAAAGGCAAAAAAATAAAAGAGGGTTAATGCGTCAGATACGCCGCAAGGCGGTTTGAAATATATAAAAGGAATAAAATTTTCAAAGGCAGGTGGCAAATGAAGAGAATTTTAATAGTCGATGACGAACAAAACATCAGAGAGGTTCTCAAAGAGTATCTCGAATTCAACGGTTTTGAAGTTATCACGGCGGACGACGGTTACGAAGCCGTCGATATGTGCAAGCGCGAGGACTACGATTTTATCGTCATGGATATCATGATGCCCAAAATGGACGGTCTTTCCGCAGTCAGGGAAATCCGCAAGACCAAGAATATTCCCGTTATGGTGCTTTCGGCGCGCGGAGAAGAGTACGACAAGCTGTTCGGCTTCGAAGCGGGAATAGACGACTACGTGACCAAGCCCTTCTCGCCCAAAGAGGTGGTCGCAAGAATCAAGGCTATACTCGGGAGGACGGCGCCGGAGCATCCGGTCAACAAACGCAACGTAAAAAAGTTCGGAGGCCTTATCGTTGACTTTGACGGCAGAAACGTCATAGTGGACGGTAAAAAGGCCGACCTTACGCCCAAAGAATACGAAGTGCTGTTCTTCCTCGTCAAAAACGAAGGTCTTGCAATCAGCCGCGAAAAGCTGCTGTCCAATGTCTGGGGCTTTGATTTTTACGGCGACGACCGCACGGTGGACACACATATAAAGATGTTGAGAAGCAATCTCGGACCTTACAGAGACTGCATAGTCACCCTGAGAGGGTTGGGCTACAAGTTCGAGTATGACGAGAACATCGAATACTGAGAAAAGACGTAAAAAATTAGTAGACAGCAACGGTTTAAGGTTCAATATCTGGTTTTACTTCATTTTGTTCTGTGTCTGCATAATCGCAGTCATGTGGTTTTTCGAGTTTGTTTTTCTCAAAGGCTATTACGGAACGATGAAGCGCAACGACGTGCGCAAAATCTGCCGCGAAATCGTTGCGGGTTATCAGAGACTCGGTTCGGCTTACGAGACCGACATAGACGAATATGCAAGGCTCAACGGTATGTACGTAAGCCTGTACAACGGAAGCGGTACGTTGCTGTTTACTTATCCCAATTATTCCGGCAGCGGAGTCAAGCAGAATCTGCTTACCGAAAGTCAACGCAAGGAGCTTTTGTCCCGTCTTAAAGGCGACGAGGACAACGAGGTGTGCGAAATCGCCGCGAATGCGGAAAACGAGGAGGACACCTTCGTGACGTACGGCGCGGTTTTCGATTTCGACGGCGCGGAGTATATGCTTTACGCGCAGGCTTCGCTTGGTTCGATAAACGCTACGACGGTCATACTTGCCTCGCAGCTTTTGCTTACCACAATCATCGCGCTGGCTCTGGCGTTTGTGCTGAGCGCGTTTTTGTCGAGGCAGCTCTCAAAGCCGATAGTCCTGATGAGTCAGAGCGCGCAGCATCTCGCCTCCGGCGACTATACCGTGCGTTTCGAGGGAAGCGGATACACCGAGCTTGACGAGCTGAGCGACACGCTCAATTTCGCAACGGAGGAAATGCAGCGCGTGGAAACGCTGCGTCAGGATTTGCTTGCAAACATTTCCCACGACCTGAAAACTCCGCTGACGATAATAAAATCCTATGCCGAGCTGATAAAGGACATAACGGGGGACAACAAAGCCAAACGCGAGGAGCAGCTTGACGTGATTATCGACGAGGCCAAGCGTCTGACCGAGCTGGTGAACGAAATTCTCGTCGTGTCGCAGCAAAACAGCACCTCCAAGCTCAACAAGACGGACTTCGATTTTTCCGAGCTGGTGGAAAGCGTCGTCAAAAAGTTCGACTTTGACAACAGCGGCTACAATTTCCGCCGCGACGTCAAAAAGGGGCTGTGGGTAAACGCCGACAGACACAAAATAGAGCAGGTGCTTTTCAATTTTATCAGCAACGCCGTCAAATATTGCGGCAAGGATAAGGAGATTATCATTGTCGTCAAGGAGGCGGGCGGCAGCGCGCGCTTCGACGTGTTCGACCACGGCAACGGCATAAGCAAGCAGGAGCAAAAATATATCTGGGACAGATTTTCGAGAGCGTCCCAAAAATACAAGCGCGGCGACAGCACGGGACTCGGACTGTCGATAGTGCGGAGCATTCTCAAAAGCCACGACGCGGTGTTCGGCGTGAACAGCGCCGTCGGCAAGGGCAGCGATTTTTACTTTGAACTGCCGCTTGTCGAGCCGCCCCAAAACTGAATTGATTAATGAAAAAACGGGAGCCGTCGGCTCCCGTTTGATTGTTTCAGGCTTTATGCTTTTTCGGCTTTAAGACTGCCTTCCGCAAGGTTTTCTTTAAGACGCTCGGATAAAGTGACTTTGCCGCCGCGCCGTTTCAGGTCTTCCGTAAAAACAGATGTTATCAGCAGGAATATAATATAAATCAGCGGCATGCCGAGATTGGTCTCCAACAACGAATTGACAAGCAATACCGTCAGCTTGTCTGCCGCAGACTCTATTCCCGCGCTGCGTATGCCGCCGATCAGCAGAGAAAGCTCCCAACCGAATTGGACGAAAACTCCAATCAGAAACAGGCGGAGGAGAGGAAAACGTAGGCTTTTGTCTTTTCGGAAAATATTGAACAGGATTAACGCCGCATAGGACAGGAAAAGTATTGTAGCCATCCACCCGTGATATGCGCCCGTAGTTCTCTGAATTTTTATGACGTCTCCGTTTCCCAAGGCGTCTGTCAACAGCGGGCAGACAAACCACCACAGCAAAATGAACAGCGTCCACTCGCGGGCGTTTTCGTCCTTGGAAATCCATGTCCATATAAGCACGAAATTTGTTACTCCGTAGCTTAAAGACATCCACAGCAGCACCCAAAAAAGACTGCCGCCCTCGATTGAACGCGTCCCGAGCCACAGATGAAAAATTCCGTAATCGACGACGAAGTACAAAATACCGCCGAAAAGTCCGAACAGCAGCGTCAGGTATCTGCGTCTGAAAAAGAGCATCGCGCACAGTGCGACTAGAAATACGGAGTCAAGCAATATGTAGATTGGTTGGAACATCCTTTGCGCGACGATTTCCGGCATGAATTTTCTCCTTTGCGAACAGCCCTGAGCTTTCTGAAATTATTTTGAAACAAATGCGGGAAAAAGTCAATGAAAAACGCGGAGAAACCCTTCTCCGCGCCGAACGTTTTTCCTTTCAGTTGTAGCGGTCGTATTTTTTTGCAGCCACCTCTTTGTCCATGATTGTGAGATTCCCGTCGTAATCCGACGTGGCAAGCAAAATGTCCTTGTGGTTTTTGTTGCGCTTTTTCAGTTCTTCGAGCAGCCACTCCCTGCTTTTTCTCACCGATTTGAGATTGTTTGTCATTATCTTCCCGTCGATAATCACGTCGGATTGGGGCAGAGTGGGCTTGGCGTCCGTTATTTTAAGGTCTTCGCAGGTGGCGGGACGCGCGGAGGGACGGGGGATTATGCTGACGCGACCGTCCGTTTCTTCGAGGGCATACTGCACGTCCTCGATGTTGAAATAGCCCGCGTATCGCAGCTCGGTCAAAAGGTCGTTTACGTCAAAGCCTGCTTTGACAAGATTTTTTTCTATGATTTTTCCGTTTTCGATGAGAGGTACGGGAGTGCCGTTGAAAAATCTCCGCATTGCAATGCTCTTGCGCGCAATATAGGTTATCAGCACGGTAATAATCGTGTAAATCACCATTGCAAGCACGAAAAAGTGATGGGGTTTGTCCGTCGTCGTAGCCATTTCGGCGGCAATGGAGCCGATTGATATTCCTATAATATAATCGAAAAAGTTGAGTTGGCTTATCTGTTTGTTGCCCATGAGCTTGGTCAAGATAAACAGAACGACGATGGACAGAAAGGCTCGGAGGGCAACGTCTCCGAAGTCCGTCCAAAACTCTCCCGCACTCAGCCCGTCAAAATAGTCCCACATAAATATTTTCTCCTTTTTTCATGATTGTTGACTTAATATGCGGGTTTAAACTCAAAAAATTCGGAAAACTTGCAGAAAATCGTTTGACACCTTGTTTGACGTGTGCTAATATAGTAAGGCTCGTACTGTGGATAGTAGGGCAAAGTCTCTTGTTGCGCCCAAAAGCGCGACACACACGGTAGAGTTGTTAATCTAAAAGGAGAAAAGAGAAACAAATGGCAAGTCAGAAAATCAGAATCAAGTTGAAAGCTTACGACCACAACCTTGTTGATTTAGCTGCCGAAAAAATCGTCGAGACGGCCAAGAAAATGGGCTCCAAAGTGAGCGGTCCCATTCCTCTGCCTACCGAAAAGGAAATCGTCACGGTTTTGCGCGCAACTCACAAATACAAGGACGCGAGAGAGCAGTTTGAGTCAAGGACGCACAAGAGGCTCATAGACATTTACAGCCCCAACGCCAAAACGGTGGACAGTCTTACCAAATTGGAGCTGCCCGCAGGCATCGACATCAAAATCAAGCTGTAAACGTAAGAAAATTTTACTATCTATATAATAAGGAGTGAACTTTATCAATGAATAAAGCAATCATAGGAAAGAAATTGGGCATGACCCAAGTGTTTTTGAAAGACGGAACAATGGTTCCCGTTACGGTCGTTAAGGCGGGGCCCTGCACGGTGGTGCAGAAAAAAACGGTTGAAAGAGACGGCTACAACAGCGTTCAGCTCGGTTTTGAAGAAGTCGCCGAGAAAAAGCTCAACAAGCCGGAGCTCGGTCACCTCAAAGCGGCGGGCGTTCAACCTCTGAAAATTCTGAAAGAATTCGATTTGTCAAACGCGGACAGTCTGGAAGTGGGACAAGTCATCGGCTGCGACGTGTTCGCGGCGGACGACTTTGTGGACGTTACGGGCACAACCAAGGGCAGAGGCTTTTCCGGCGTCATCAAGCGTTGGAATTTCCGCCGCTTGAAGGAAACGCACGGCGTGGGTCCCGTGCACAGAGAGGTAGGCTCTCTGGGCGCCAACTCTACTCCCAGCAGAGTTTTCCCCGGCAGAAAGCTGCCCGGTCAGTACGGCGTGGAGCAGGTGACTGTCTTAAATCTCAAAGTGGTAAAAGTCGACAAGGAAAAGGGCGTGCTCCTGATTAAGGGCGCGATACCCGGACCTAAGGGCAGCGTCGTATATGTCCGTGACGCCGTCAAAAAGTCTTAAAGGATTGAATAGGAGTAAAACAAATGCAGGTTAAAGTATTCAACACCGAAGCCAAAGAGGTTGGCGAGATAAACTTAAAGGACGAAGTATTTGCTTGTGACTACAACGAGGCTCTTATTCATCAGGTGGTTGTTGCGCAGATGGCAAACGCTCGTCAGGGAACCAAAAGCACTCTGACAAGAAGCGAGGTCAGAGGCGGCGGCATCAAGCCGTGGAGGCAAAAGGGCACGGGGCGCGCCAGACAGGGCAGTATCCGCGCCGTGCAATGGATAAAGGGCGGCGTGGCTTTCGCGCCCAAGCCCAGAGATTTTTCCAAAAAAATCAACAAAAAGATGAAATCCGCCGCGTTCAGGAGCGCAATCAGCTACAAGGTGCGCAACAACGAGCTTTTGGTGCTTGACAAGGTGGCGCTCGAAGCCGCAAAGACCAAGTACGTCGCAAAAATCCTTTCCAATTTCAACTTCGACAGAAAAACTCTGCTTGTCGTGGGAGAAAAGGACGACGCAGTTCTGCTTGCGGGCAGAAACATAGAAAGGCTGACCATAAGCACCGCCGATCTTGTCAACGTATATGAGCTTGTTGCCAATACCAACGTGCTTGCGACCGAGTCGGCTATGAGAAAAATCGAGGAGGCTTACGCGGAATAATGAACGCCTACGACATTATATTGAAGCCCGTCATGAGCGAAAAGGCTTACGACGGAATCCACAAAAAGATTTACACCTTCAAGGTGGCGAGAAACGCCAACAAAATAGAAATCAAGCAGGCGGTCGAGCAGATTTTCGGCGTCAAGGTCGAAAGCGTCAATACCGTCAACGTCAGAGGCAAGCTCAAAAGACAGGGGAGAAGCGAGGGTTACACCTCCAAATCCAAAAAAGCGGTCGTAAAGCTTACCAGCGACAGCAAGGCAATCGAGTTCTTCGAGAGTCTGGCTTAATCGGGAGGAAAAGGAATTATGGCTATCAGAAGATACAAACCCACGAGTCCGGCGCGTCGTTTCATGTCCGTTTCCATGTTCGAGGAAATCACGACGACCAAACCGGAAAAAAGCCTGCTTGCACCCAAGCAGAAAACGGGCGGAAGAAATTTCAGCGGCAGAATCACCGTCAGACATATCGGCGGCGGAAACCGCAACAAATACAGAATTATCGATTTCAAGCGCAACAAGTACGACATACCCGCAAAAGTGGCTTCAATCGAATATGACCCCAACCGCACCTCCAACATCGCGCTTCTGCACTATGCCGACGGCGAAAAGAGATATATTCTGGCTCCCGTCGGTCTCACCGTCGGCGACACCGTCATCAGCTCGGACAAAGCCGACATCAAGACGGGCAACAGTTTGAGTCTCGAAGCAATCCCCGTGGGTACCGTTATTCACAACATAGAGCAGAATCCCGGCAAGGGCGGTCAGATTGCGAGAGCGGCGGGCATATCCGCACAGCTTATGGCAAAGGAAGGCAAGTACGCCATTATCCGTATGCCGAGCGGCGAAATGAGATATATACTGCTCAAATGCCATGCGACAATCGGACAGGTGGGCAATCTGGACCATGAGATTATCAACATCGGCAAGGCGGGCAAAAAGCGCCACATGGGCATCAAGCCGACAGTGCGCGGCAGCGTCATGAACCCTTGCGACCACCCTCACGGCGGCGGCGAAGGCAAATCGCCTATCGGACGTCCCGGTCCCGTCACTCCTTGGGGCAAGCCCGCTCTGGGTTACAAGACAAGGAAGAAGAAAAACGCGTCGAACAAGCTTATCATCAAGCGCGTGAACTAATCGGAGGATTGAGTTTTAATGAGCAGATCGATTAAAAAGGGGCCTTTCGTAAACGAAAAGCTTTTGAAAAGAATACAGGAAATGAACGACAAGGGCGAAAAGAAAGTTTTGAAAACCTGGTCGAGAGCTTCTACGATATTTCCCGATTTCGTAGGTCACACGATTGCCGTTCATGACGGCAAAAAGCACGTTCCCGTCTATGTGACGGAGGAAATGGTGGGTATGAAGCTGGGCGAATTCGCCCCTACCCGCACGTTCAGAGGGCACGCCGGCGGAAAATCCAGCGGAGCGAAATAGGAGGAAATATGGCAACAAGAAGCAAGGCAAAGGCGGAAAACCGCCGCCAGAACCGCGACGCAAGACCTTTCGCGGTTGCAAAATATATCCGTATCGCCCCCTCCAAGGTTCACGTAGTGCTGGACGTGATTAGAGGCAAAGGTTACAATGAGGCGGTTGCGATACTTATGAACACGCCCAAGGCGGCGAGCGAGCCCGTGCTTAAAGTGCTTAACAGCGCGGCAGCCAACGCCGAGGTCAACAAAGGACTCAACAGAGACAACCTGTTCGTCGCCGAGTGCTACGCCGACCAGGGACCCACGCTCAAGAGAGTTCAGCCCGTTTCCAAGGGCAGGGCTTACCGCATTTTGAAGCGCACAAGCCACATCACCGTCGTGCTCGACGAGAGAGCTTGAAGGAGGACAGCATGGGTCAGAAAGTTAATCCCAACGGATTGAGAATAGGTATCATAAAAGATTGGAATTCCAAGTGGTACGCCGACAAAAAAGACATCGCCAAATTCATCAAAGAGGACGAGGTCGTCAGGACGTTTATCAAAAAGAAATATTACCAATCCGCCATTTCCTCGATTAAAATCGAGAGAAGCGAAGGCAAAATCGTCATCTTTATATATACCGGTCGTCCCGGCACGCTGATTGGCAAGCAGGGCGCGGGCATAGAGCAGATGAAGGCGGAGGTTCAAAAGCTGGTGGGCGACAAATTTGTCGTCATCAACATCATGGAAGTGAAAAATCCCGACATGGACGCGCAGCTGGTTGCCGAAAACATAGCCGCTCAGCTGGAAAAGAGAATCGCGTTCAGGAGAGCCATGCGCTCCGCAATGCAGAGAGCGACGCGAGCGGGCGCCAAAGGTATCAAAACCTGCGTTTCCGGTCGTCTCGACGGAGCGGAAATAGCCAGAAACGAGCACTATCACGAGGGCAGTATACCCCTGCACACTTTGAGAGCCGACATCGACTACGGTTTTGCGGAAGCGCGCACGACCTTCGGGATTATAGGCGTCAAGGTGTGGGTTTACAAGGGAGAAATTCTGGGCAAGCCCGCGAGGAAGGAAGGAGGAAACAGAAATGTTAATGCCTAAAAGAGTCAAGAGACGCCGCCAATTCAGAGGAAGAATGAAGGGCGCGGCGCACAAGGGCACCGAGCTTGCTTACGGACAGTACGGTCTCGTGGCGTTGGAGCCTTGTTGGATAAAGAGCAATCAGATAGAAGCCGCCCGTGTCGCCATGACGAGATTTATCAAGCGCGGCGGCAAGGTCTGGACGGACATATTCCCTCACAAGCCGGTTACCAAAAAGCCTGCGGAAACACGCATGGGCTCCGGTAAGGGCTCTCCCGAATATTGGGTGGCGGTGGTAAAGCCCGGCAGAGTCATGTTTGAGATGTCCGGCATATCGGAGGATTTGGCGAGAGAGGCTTTGAGACTTGCGAGTCACAAGCTGCCCGTCAAGTGCAAGATAGTTGTCAAGGCGGAGGAGCAGACTGATGAAAGCAAATAAAGTACACGATATGTCTAACGAAGAGTTGGTGGCAAAGCTGGAAGAGCTCAAAAAAGAGCTTTTCAACCTCAGGCTCAATCATGCCACCGGTCAGCTCAACAACCCGCTTGCCTTGTCCGTCTGCAAAAAGGACATCGCGAGAGTTAAGACCGTTCTCAGAGAGAGAGAGCTGTCCAAAAAGGCTTAAAGGGGACGCGACAAATGGAAAGAACAAGCAGAAAAACGAGAATAGGGACGGTTGTTTCGGACAAAATGGACAAAACCATCGTGGTTGCCGTCGTAGAAAAGTTCAAACATCCGTTGTATAAGAAAACGGTCAGCAAGACCAAAAAATTCAAGGCTCACGACGAGCAGAACCAATGCGGAATCGGCGACACCGTGCTGATTGCGGAGACGAGAAAGCTGTCCAAGGACAAAAACTGGCGTCTCGTGCAGATCGTCGAGAAGGCAAAATAAGGAGATTGACTCATGATACAACCGTTTACCAGATTAAAAGCTGCCGACAATTCGGGAGCCAAAGAAATTATGTGTATCAAGGTGTTGGGCGGTTCCTTCAGAAAGTTCGGCAACATCGGCGACGTAATCGTTGCCAGCGTCAAGAGCGCCAACCCCGGCGGCGTGGTGAAAAAGGGCGAGGTCGTAAAGGCGGTTATCGTCCGCACATCATCCGGACTCAACAGAAAAGACGGAACGCACATCAGATTCGATGACAACGCCGCAGTGATAATCGACAATCAGAAGCAACCCAGAGGCACTCGTATATTCGGGCCTGTCGCCAGAGAACTCAGAGAAAAGGATTATATGAAAATCGTTTCTTTGGCTCCGGAAGTGCTTTGATGGAGGAAGTTTTATGGCTAGCATGAATATAAGGAAAAACGACACCGTAGAGGTCATCGTCGGTCCTACCGAGGGCGACCGCGCGGTCAAAGGAAAAAGAGGCAAGGTTATACTTGTAGACAGGGAAAACGGCAAGGTGATGGTGCAGGGACTCAACGTGGTCAAGCGTCATACCCGCCCCCGCAGCGCGCAGGAAAAGGGCGGTATCGTCGAAAAACCCCGCATGATAGACGTGTCTAACGTAATGGTGGTGTGCCCTACATGCAACAAGCCTACGCGCATAGGCAAAAAGGCATTGGAAAAGGACGGAAAAATCAAGTATGTCCGCTGCTGCAAGAAAGAGGGCTGCGGAGCCGTTATCGAATTTAAGGCTGAAAAGGCGAAGAAAAAGACAACCGCGAGAAGGTCGAGCAAAAAGACTGCCGACAAAGAAGCGGCTGCCGAATAAAGGAGGACAACTATGGCTGAGAAAAAAGCCGCAAAAGCGGCTGAAAACAAAGAGGTTGGCGTCAAAGAAGTCAACAGACTCAAAAAGCGCTATATAGAAGAAGTTGTTCCCGCGCTTAAAAAGCATTTCGATTACAAAAACGTAAATCGCATACCCAAGCTGGAAAAGATTGTCGTCAACGCCGGTATCGGCGACGCGAAGGACAACAGCAAGAGCTTTCAGATTGCAGTGGAAGAGCTTAAAAGCATCACCGGACAAAAGCCGCTTGTGACTCACGCGAAAAAGTCCGTCGCCAACTTCAAGCTCAGAGAAGGACAGCCGGTAGGCGCGAAAGTGACGTTGAGAAACGACAGAATGTACGAGTTTATGGATAAGCTCATTTCCATAGCGCTTCCCCGAGTCAGAGACTTCCGCGGGATTAACGGCAATTCCTTCGACGGAAGAGGCAACTACACGATGGGCGTCAAGGAACAACTCATTTTCCCCGAAATCGTTTACGACCAGGTGGAAAAGACCAGAGGCTTTGACATAACTTTCGTGACGAGCGCGCACACCGACGAAGAAGCCAAAGAGCTGTTGAAGCTCATGGGAATGCCTTTCAAGGCTTGAGCGAGGTAAAAAAATGGCAAAAAAATCGATGATAAACAAACAGCAGAAACCGGCTAAATATTCTACCCGTGCCTACACCCGCTGCTCCGTCTGCGGCAGACCGCACTCCGTGTTGCGCAAGTACGGCATTTGCAGAATTTGTTTCAGGGAAAAGGCTTACAAGGGAGAAATTCCCGGAGTAAAGAAGTCGAGCTGGTAAGCATCAGGGAGGTAACAAATGGTAGTAACGGATCCTATCGCCGATATGCTGACAAGAATCAGGAACGCGCTTATCGCCAAGCACGACGAGGTTGATATTCCCGCGTCCAAAACCAAAAAGGCGATTGCCGACATCCTTTTGGAGGAAGGCTACATCGCCGGCGTTGAAAATTCGGACGAAGGCACAATAAAGAGCAAAATAAAAATCACTTTGAAGTACAGCAAGCACGGCAAGGTCATTTCCGGTCTGAGAAGAATATCCAAGCCCGGATTGCGCGTGTATGCCAAGAGCGAGGATATGCCCAAGGTTCTCAACGGGTTGGGCATAGCCATCGTATCCACCTCGAAGGGGATTATGACGGACAAGCAGGCGCGCAGAGAAAATCTCGGCGGCGAAGTGCTGGCGTACGTTTGGTAATGGGAGGTATACGGAATTGTCAAGAATAGGAAGAGCGCCCATAACCATACCGTCGGGCGTGGAAGTCAAAATAGACGGCTCCGTCGTGAGCGTCAAAGGTCCCAAAGGTCAGCTTTCGCAGGATATCGGCAAAAGCATCAAATGCGAAATGAACGACGGCAAACTTGTTTTCACGCGTCCCGACGACATGAAGGAAAACAGAGCCAAGCACGGTCTTTACAGAGCTCTCGTAAACAACATGGTAATCGGCGTTACCGCCGGCTTCAAGAGAGAGCTTGTCATCAACGGCGTCGGTTACAAGGCGGCGGTCAACGGCAACAAGCTTGTGCTTAACATAGGATATTCCCATCCGATAGAAATGGAGGCTCCCAAAGGCATCACCTTCGAGTGCCCCTCCATTACGGAAATAGTAGTAAAGGGAATAGACAAAAATCTCGTCGGTCAGACGGCGGCAAACATCAAAGCAAAACGTGAAGTCGAGCCTTATCACGGTTACGGCGTCAGATACAAGGAAGACGTCGTGATACTCAAGGAAGGCAAGAAGGCGGGTAAATAAGGAGTAAATCATGATTTCTAAGAAAGATAAAAACGCGGACAGAAAAGTCCGTCACGCAAGAGTTAGAAAGAATTTGTCCGGAACCAGCCTGAGACCGAGACTCGACGTGTATCGCAGCACCAAATACATTTACGCTCAGATTATCGACGACGTGGCGGGCAGAACTCTCGTCTCCGCGAGCAGTCTCGCGATGAAAGAAGAGCTTGCCGGCAAAAACAAGTGCGAGGAAGCCAAGGCGGTAGGTCTTGCGGTAGGCAAAAAAGCGCTTGAAGCGGGCATAACGGAGGTTGTGTTCGACCGCGGCGGTTACATCTATACGGGCAGAGTCCAAAAGCTGGCCGAGGGCGCGCGCGAAGCGGGCTTGAAGTTTTAAGAGGAGAGAGAATGATGATGAATGACGAAGTTGTAAAAACTCAGGAAACTGCCGCGACCGAGGTCGTGGCGGAGGTCAATCCCGCTCCCGCAGAGAAAAGAGCCGGCGGATTCAACCGCGAGGGAAGAGAGGGCGGCCGCGACGGTCATGACAGACGTCCCGGCGGCAAAAGACCTTTCAACAAAAACAAGAGACACGACGAGGACGACGGTCTCATCAAAAAGACCGTTTCCATAAACCGCGTCACCAAGGTTGTTAAGGGCGGCAGAACCATGCGTTTCTCCGCGCTGGTGGTTGTCGGCGACGGCAAAGGAAAGGTTGGCGTCGGTATGGGCAAGGCAGGCGAGGTTCCTCAGGCAATCGAAAAGGCGACTCAGCAGGCAAAGAGGAGCATGAGCGAAATTTCTTTGCTCGGTTCCACCATTCCCCACGAGATTATCGGCAAATTCGGCAAAGGTCACGTGCTGCTGCTCCCTGCGGAAGCCGGTACCGGAGTTATTGCGGGCGGTCCCGTGAGAAGCGTGCTCGAAGCCTGCGGAGTCAAGGACATCCGCACAAAGAGCTACGGCAGCAACAACCCCATCAACTGTGTCAAGGCTACCTACGAGGGACTCAAAAGCCTGCGCACCGCTCAGCAGATAGCGGCTCTCCGCGGCAAGGCAGTTGACGAGCTATAAGGAGAAAACCAATGGCAAAAGCTAAAAAAACTCAGAAGGCGGCCGAACCGAGAATTATGAACGGTCACCTTGTGAAGGAAGCCAAAGCTCCTCTTTACAAGGTCAAGCACGCCAAAGGCGACAAGCCTTACCAACTCAGCGACAAAAAAATCAAGGTCACGCTTGTAAAAAGCACTATCGGCTGTTTGAAGGTGCAGCAGAGGACGGTTGAAGCGTTGGGACTCAAAAAGATTCGCTCTTTTAAAATTCTCAACGACAACGACGCCGTTCGCGGCATGATTTTCCGCGTGAAGCATCTTGTGACCGTCGAGGAGCTTAAATAGGAGGCAACCGAAATGAGAATTCACACTTTAAGACCCGCCGAAGGCGCGGTCACTCCCGCCAAGAGACTCGGCAGGGGCACCGGCAGCGGACTGGGCAAGACCAGCGGCAAGGGGCACAAGGGACAATGGGCGCGCAGCGGCGGCGGAGTACGTCCCGGTTTCGAGGGCGGCACGATGCCTTTGACAAGACGTCTGCCCAAGCGCGGTTTCTACAACAAATTTCAGAAAACCTACGCGGTGGTCAACCTTTCGGTTTTTGAAAGATTTGAGGACAACGCGGTGGTTACACCCGAGCTTCTGCTGGATATGGGCTTGGTCAACAACAAATCCAACGCCGGACTCAAGGTGTTGGGCGGCGGTCAGTTAAGCAAGCCTTTGACCGTCCATGCGCACAAATTTTCGGTTTCCGCAAAGGAAGCAATCGAAAAAGCGGGCGGTAAAGCAGAGGTAATCGAATAATGATTCAGACTTTAAAGAACGCCTTTAAAATAAAAGAAATCCGCAACAAAATCCTTCTGACGATTTTGCTTGTAATTATTTACAGAATCGGCTGTTATATTCCCGTTCCGGGAATCGAAGCGTCGGTGTTCAGCAACGCCGTCGAAGGCAACAGCTTTATGGGAATAATGAGCGCGATTACCGGCGGCGCTTTAAGTCAGGGTACGTTGTTTGCGATAGGAATATCGCCTTATATCAACGCGTCCATCATTATGCAATTGTTGACAGTGGCTATCCCCGCCCTGGAAAGACTTTCCAAAGAGGGAGAAGAAGGAAAACACAAGATTGCGGTGATTACGAGATATGTTACGCTCGGTCTTGCCGTAGTCAACGCGGTAGGTATTCTGCTTGCTTTCAACAACGAAAGTCTGTTCGACAACGCAATGTTCGGAGCGCAGTTCACCGTTCCCACGTGGGTATTGTTCATCATTGTTACGATAATTTTCGTCGCAGGCAGCATGCTTACCATGTGGATAGGCGAGAGAATTACCGAATACGGCGTTTCAAACGGCATATCCATGTTGATTTTTATCGGAATCATAGCATCGGCGGGACAAGCGATTCTCGAAGTTTTTGTGAACATAGCCGAAACCGGCGATTTTACGAGTGCAGGCGGTTGGGATTTGATAGTCTTTGTCCTGCTTGTCGTGGTTATTTTCGCCTTTATCACGTGGGTTGACGGCGCCGAGAGAAAAATCAAGGTGCAGTACGCCAAGCAAATCAAGGGCAACAAAATGTACGGCGGACAGTCCACCTTTATTCCCATAAAGGTCAACGGAAGCGGCGTTTTGCCTTTGATATTCGCGTTTGCGCTGCTCAGCTTCCCCACCATGATATTGAGCTTTTTCCCCAACTGGTCGTTTACGGCATGGTGGACTAAGTACATGACGGCGGAAGGCGGACATTGGGTAGGCAACGTGGTTTATCTGTTCTTCCTCACTTTGTTCATTTTCCTGTTCGCGTTCTTCTATTCGCAGATTCAGTTCAATCCTGCGGAGGTGAGCAAAAACATACAGCAGAACGGAGGCTTTGTTCCCGGGATTAGACCGGGTAAGGAAACGGCGGACTTTCTTGCGAGAACAGTCAGAAGAATCACCTTCTGGGGAGCCGTGTTCCTTGCCATTATGGCGCTTTTGCCTTCGACGGTGTTTCAGATTATCAATTCGGGCGCGACAGACCTTTTGAACGCGTTTTCCGCGACGGGAATGCTCATCGTAGTGTCGGTTGCATTGGAGTTTAACAAAGCTCTGGAAAATCAGATTATGATGAGACACTACAAGGGCTTTTTGAAGTAAAGGCAGAGAAATGATTGCTGACGGTTTGAGAATAGTTATGCTGGGTGCGCCGGGAGCGGGAAAAGGCACTCAGGCGCAGCGGATGGTCTCCCATTTCGGTATTCCGCAGATTTCCACAGGCGAAATTTTCCGCGAAAATCTCAAACGGAACACGCCGCTCGGAAGAGAAATAAAAGAATTTATGGAGAAGGGAGAGCTTGTCCCCGACGACATTGTTCTTAAAATCGTCGAGGAGCGCCTCAGTCACGGAGACTGCGCCAAGGGCTTTATTCTGGACGGCTTTCCGAGAACTCTCGGTCAGGCAAAGGCCTTTGACGGGGATGTGGACGTCAGTTGCGTTATAAATCTGTCGGTTGACGACAAGGTTCTGCTTGAAAGGCTGGCAGGCAGACGCACGTGCAGAAACTGCTCCGCCGTGCATCACATAAGCGTTCTCAAAGACCGAAAGGTCTGCCCGCTGTGCGGAGGAGAGCTGTTTACAAGACAGGACGACGCCGAAGCGACCATAACCAACCGAATGAAGGTTTACTACAAAAACACCCATCCGCTAATCGAATATTATCGCAAAAAGGGCAAACTGATTGACGTAAATTCGGCGCAGCCGCCGCAAGCGGTGTTTGAGGAAATAAAGGAACGTATAGCGGAATTATGATAAGCGTAAAGACCAACGAACAGCTTGAACTTATGCGTCGCGCGGGCGCAATCACCCGCGACACGCTCAGGCTGCTCGAAGACAAGGCGCGCGCGGGCGTTTCCACAGCCGAGCTTGACAAGGCTGCGTATGAATTTATTTTGAAATGCGGAGCAAAACCGAGCTTTCTCCGCTATCACGGTTATCCCGCTTCCGTGTGCATTTCCATAGACGAGGAAGTAGTGCACGGCATTCCCTCCAAAAAGCGTTTTCTCGAAGAAGGACAGATTGTTTCCTTTGACGTTGGCGCCTTCAAGGACGGCTATCACGGCGACGCGGCTCGCACCGTTGCAATCGGGAAAATTTCTCCGGAAAAACGGAGGCTTGTCGAGGTGACGGAGCAGTGCTTTTTCGAGGCGCTGAAAGTCATAAAAGACGGCGTGCGCTTAGGCGACGTCGGCTGGGCGATTTGCAGCTATGCAAGAAGCTTCGGCTACGGCGTCGTGGAAGAGCTGGTGGGACACGGGATAGGCCGCGAGATGCACGAGGAGCCAAACGTACCCAACTTCGGCGTAAAGGGCAGGGGCATAAGGCTTGCAGCCAACATGACCATTGCCGTCGAGCCGATGATAAATATGGGAACGGGCGCGGTCGATTTCTGCGAGGACGGCTGGACGGTCAAGACCGGCGACAGACTGCCCTCGGCACACTATGAAAATACGGTTGCCGTAACCTATGACGGCGCCGAAATTCTGACGATTTAGGAGAGGCAATGGAAAACGTCATCAGAATCGGAAGCGTTGTGTATTCCAAGAGAGGCAGAGATGCCGGCGGATATTTCATGGTGTCGGAAATAAGGGACGCCGATTTCGTTTTTATCGCGGACGGACATACCCACAAGCTTGCCCGTCCCAAAAAGAAAAATATAAAACATCTGAAAAACAGCGGACACGTTTTGGAAGGCATTGCCGAAAAGCTGATTGCCGGAAAAAAAGTGTTCGACAGCGAGGTAAGGAGCGCATTAAGAAGCTTTAATGAGCCGTCCGCCCCACAAAGTCTAAATAATTAAAAGGAGGAAAGTATGTCGAAAGATGACGTCATAGAGGTAGAAGGCAAGGTGGTTGAAGTGCTGCCCAACACGAAATTCATCGTCGAGCTGGCAAACAGCCACAAAATCACAGCCCACATATCCGGAAAGCTTAGAATGAACTATATCAGAATCATGAAAGGCGACAACGTGACAGTCGAAATGAGCCCTTACGACCTTACAAAGGGACGCATTATCTGGCGCTCGAAATAACTTGACAATACTCAATCCGTAAAAAAATTTAAGTAATTCAGGAGGACTTTAAAATGAAAGTCAGACCCTCAGTAAAGCCCATGTGCGACAAATGCAAAATCATCAAAAGAAACGGCAGAGTTATGGTGATATGCTCCAAGTATCCCAATCACAAGCAAAGACAGGGTTAGGCAACAATTTCAGTCAGGAAACGCCGCCAACATTCCGATTTTCTGCGGCAGACCTGCCTGTGTAGAGATATAAAAAAATAATATCTTAATAGGAGTAAAAATTTAATGGCACGTATTTCCGGTGTAGATTTACCAAGAGAAAAACGCATCCAAATCGGCTTGACTTATATATACGGCATCGGTCTGCCCACTGCGGACAAAATTCTTGCCGAAACAGGAGTCAATCCCGACACGCGCGTAAAAGACCTGACAGAAGAGGACGTCTCCAAGCTGCGTGATTATATCGAAAAGAATATCCACGTGGAAGGCGATTTGAGAAGAGAAGTCTCCATGAACATAAAGAGACTTATCGAAATCGGCTGCTATCGCGGCGTAAGACACAGAAAGAATCTTCCTGTGCGCGGACAATCGTCCAAGCAGAACGCCCGCACGAGAAAGGGACCCAAACGCACGGTTTCCAGAAGCAAAAAGGCGGCTAAATAAGGAGGCTTGACATGGCAGTTAAAAAAGTAACGAGAAAAAAGAGAGATATACGCAAGGTTGACAAAGGTCAGGCGCATATTCACGCTTCCTTTAACAACACCATAGTCACGATAACCGACACCAACGGCAACGCTTTGGCGGCTTGCAGCTCCGGCGCGTTGGGATTCAAGGGTTCGAGAAAGAGCACTGCCTATGCGGCGCAGCAGGCGAGCGAAGCGGCGGCGCGCGGCGCGAAGGAATACGGACTTCGTTCCGTAGAGGTTTTCGTCAAGGGACCCGGACAAGGCAGAGAAGCGGCAATCAGAGCGCTTCAGGTAGCGGATTTGGAAGTCACGATGATAAAAGACGTGTCTCCCATACCCCACAACGGCTGTCGCCCTCCCAAGCGCAGAAGAATTTGAATTAAAGGAGTTTTAAGAATATGGCAAGATATACAGAGGCGGATTGCCGTCAGTGCAGAAGAGAAAATCAAAAGCTTTTTCTTAAAGGCGACAGATGCTATTCTCAGAAATGCGCTTTGACCCGCAGAGCCAAAATTCCCGGACAGCAGTGGGCGGGCAGGAAAAAGGTGACCGAATACGGCTCGCAGCTGCGCGAGAAACAGAAAACAAAGAGAGCTTACGGATTGCAGGAAAAGCAGTTCCACAAATATTATCTCAAAGCGGACAGCATGAAGGGAATCACAGGTACCAATATGCTGGTCATGCTCGAGGAAAGACTTGACAACGTCGTTTACCGTATGGGCATCGGCGTGTCCCGCAGTCAGAGCAGACAGCTCGTCAATCACGGACACATCACCGTCAACGGCAAAACGCTCAACATTCCTTCCTATCAGGTGAAGGTGGGCGACGTGATAGGAGTTAAGGAGAACAAGCAGGACAACAAATTTTTCTCCGAGTTAAAGCAGATGAAAAAACCGACAAATCTTCCAAAATGGTTAGACTTCGACACTGCAACCCTTTCGGGCAAAATTATTTCTAAACCTCAACGTGAAGATATCGATATGAATATCCAGGAACACATGATTGTCGAGTTGTATTCCAAATAACACGGCTTTTTGAAGTCGTAAACCCGACAAAAAAATTTAAAGGAGATAATCGATATGATGGAAATAGAAAAACCAAGAATGAATGTCGAAGAAAACTCCGACGGCACTTATATAAAAATTGTCGTTGAGCCGTTGGAAAGAGGTTTCGGCATCACGCTTGGAAACGCTTTGAGAAGAGTTTTGCTTTCTGCCCTTCCCGGAGTTGCCGCCGTAGGCGTAAAAATCGACGGCGTACAGCACGAGTTCTCCACAATAAACGGCGTCAAAGAGGACGTTACAGAAATTATTCTCAATCTCAAACAAATAGCGATGAAGTCCGACAATACCGCCCGCGATTTCAGAAAAACCCTGACAATCAGCAAGGTCGGTCCCTGTGAGGTGACGGCGGCGGACATTTCCACCGACGCCGAAGTGGAAATTCTTAACCCCTCGCTCCATATCTGCACGATAGACCAGGGCGGTCAGCTGAACTGCGAAATCACGGTCGGGCGGGGCAGAGGATACGTTTCGGCGGAGAAGAATAAGGAAGTCAACAGAGAGCTAAAACTTGCGTATCCCTTGGGATATATACCAATCGATTCCATTTACGCCCCCGTCAAAAAGGTAAATTACAATGTTGACGCGGCGCGCGTGGGACAGAATATAGGCTTTGACAAGCTTACGCTCGAAGCGGAGACAAACGGCGCTTTTTCGGGGCGCGAAATAGTGGGGCTTGCGGCGAAAATCCTTTGCGAGCACGTTCAGATGTTTGTGGACCTGTCCGAGTCTATGGGCGAATTGGGCATTCTAATCAGCCGCGAGGAAGACAAGCAGCAGAAGATTCTCGACATGAACATAGACGACATGGATTTGTCGGTCAGAAGCTACAACTGCTTGAAGCGCGCCAATATTCAGACGGTAGGCGACCTTACCAGAAAGACGGAAGAGGATATGCTCAAAGTCAGAAATCTTGGCAGGAAATCTCTGGACGAAGTTATTGCACGGCTTGAAAGCTTCGGTCTCGGACTCAAATTGAAAGAAGATTAGGAGGAAAAACCACAAATGCAAAGAAAACTAGGAAAAGCCACGGGCCAAAGGCTTGCTTTATTGAAAAATCAGGTTTCCTACCTATTGTGGAACGGCAAAATAGAGACCACTCTGGCAAGAGCCAAAGAGGTGCAGAAGCTGGCTGAGAAAAATCTTACGCTTGCAATAAATACGTATCAGGACGTCGTGAAGGTACAGAAAACCAAAGTAGTCAACGGCAAGGAAACAAAGGTTGACGTCATCAACGACGGTCCCAAAAAGCTTGCGGCAAGAAGAAAGCTCATCTCCAATCTTGTCGACATTCAGGAAACCAAAGGACAAAAGGAGAGCAAGAGCGCTTACAATCTGAGAACAAAGGACATCAAGATGCCTTTGATAGAAAAGATTTTCAACGTTTACGCTCCCAAATTCGCAGAGCGCTCCGAACAAATCGGTCAGAAGGGCGGCTATACCACCATTCACAAGCTGGGTATGCGTCGCGGCGACGCTGCGGAAATGGCAATCATCGAAGTATTGCCCATCTGAATTATTGCATGAAAAAACAGCGCGTTCGCCGCGCTGTTTTTATTTTCAGAGAAACGAAGGAAAAATAAGGTCAATCACAAGTCCAAGCGCTGTTGAAAGCAAATAAAGGGAAACGACTATAAGCAAATTTTGTTTAAGGTTTTTGTTTTGCTTGAAAAGTACCGTCAGGGCGATTCCCGCGTTTACCGAAAGTCCCGCAAACGCGCTGCCGAAAGTAAGTCCTTCGGTTATGTACAGCTCGGTCAGCACCACGCTGCTCGCGCAGTTGGGTATGAGCCCCACAAGCCCGGCAATAAAAGGCTGGAAATATCCCGTGCCCGCAAGCACGTTGTGCAGCCATTGCTCTCCCGTATAGAACAGAAGCAGTCCGAAAAGCACGTTGACAATCAAAATAAAAGCAAATATTTTAAGAGAATGCACCATCGGATGAAAGACGTAATTCTGCCAGAAATTGTGCCGTTTTTCTATGTGATGATGACAACAGCCTATGTCGTCGTTTTCTTTTTCCGCTTGTTCGTCGTCGATGTCTTTCTTGTCTAAGGACGCATCGGCAATTGTTGCAGTTTCTTCGAGCGTCTTTTTTCCGCCGCAGACGAGGTAGGCGCCGTAACCGACTGCCACCGCGGCTGCGAATTTCGCCAGCAGAAGCGGCCACAGCTTGCTCCATCCTGCGGGATTTGCCAGCAGAATAGGGATTGCCTCGTCGCTCGTGCTGATGTAAACGGCAAGAAGCGTACCCACGGACAAATATCCTTTGGCAAACAGATTGGTCGCCATTACCGAAAAGCCGCATTGCGGCACGAGCCCTATGCCCGCGCCCAACAAAGGAGCGAATCCGCCCCGCAAAGCTCTGCCGGATTTCAGTTTTGCCGAAGTTTTCGTTTCCAGAATTTCGATAAGCACGTATACGAGAAACAAAAAAGGCAGTATTTTCAGACTGTCCAGCAGAGCGTCCAACAATACTTCACCCATGCCGCTATTATACATCAAAATTATTTTTCGGGCAATCGAATAGGCAGGCAAAAGGCGCGAACAGATTGTTGAGATATAAGCGTGTTTGTCGAAAGGCGATTGTGTAAATATTTTTTGTAATTGAATAAATATGCAAACCGTGCATATTGACGCCGACAAAAGTTTTTATATACAATACACAAAATCGATATGTTTTTCGTGAAATTTCCAACATAAATGTACGTTTATATAGACAAAATTGAAACTTTCATAACTATATCACTCAAAAACCATTGGAGACGAGTAGTATATAAGAAATTAATTAAAGCTATAATTAGTGAAAAAAATTCATAAAAATCAATTGAGGCAGGGGCGTCGGGATATGAAAATATGAACAAATTTCATATTTTTACCCGTTTTACATCAAGGAAGAAGATATTGACTTAAAAGCGAAAAGGCGGCAGGGGTTTCCATTATTTGGCAGCTTTATGCGGTCGGCAAGGATTGACTTTTTAAGGGCGACGGAGATATAATAGGCTCTAAACTTATCCGATTCGTCCTTTGGGTACAGGATAAATTTTTTCAGGAGGTTCCACAATGAAAAACAAAAAAGTGTTGACTTTGTTGTTGGTCATGCTGATGGTGTGCACCACCGCCGTTGCGGCGTACGTGCCCGCTTTCAACGCAGGATACAACGCATCGAAAAACACAGGGACGACGACTGGCGGCTCCGGTCTCAACGACGGCGTCACCGTAACCGACGTTACGGGCAAATACGACACCGGTGCGCTTGCGGCGGCTCTCAACACGGACGCAATGCTTACCATGTCCGACGTTGCCGAGCTGACGGGAGACCAATCGCCCGTATTTTCGTCTGAGGACGAGGTATGGGTTATTGTGCAGCTTTCGGACGATTCGCTCGTGAGCAGATACAACAACGGAGAAAACGAAAAATATTCTTCCATAGACAAATATCTGGAAAGCTCGTCCGCAAAAGGTCAGGCTGCCGTGCTTGAAGCAAAGCAGACTGCTCTCATGGCAAAGCTTTTGAAGGCGGGCATCGCAATCGAGTTCAAATACAATTATACATCGGTTATGAACGCTTTTGCGGCAAACGTCAGATACGGAGATATTGCCAAGATAAAGGCGTATAACGACGTCGAGAACGTTATCGTGTCCGAGCTTTACGCCGAGCCTACGGTAGACGTTACGGAAAACTTTGTCAATGTGTATGAATCTACCGGTATTTTCAACAGCTCCGACTGCGGCTACGCGGGAGAGGGCATGGTTGTTGCCGTGCTGGATACGGGTATTAACAGAATGCACGAGGCCTTCCAGCATCAGCCCGATTCGGACACAATGGCAATGGACAGGTCTTATATTTCCTCTATGCTTGCGTCCGGCAAGCTCAAAGCCAGCTCCATTTACAACGGACTGAGCGTTGACGACGTATATTACAGCGACAAAATCCCTTATGCTTTCGACTATGCCGACGACGACCCCGACGCTTATCCCGGCAGCAACCCTCACGGCGTTCACGTTTCCGGCGTTATCGTGGGAAAATCCGACGTGATTACCGGCGTTGCTCCCGAGGCGCAGCTCGCTACCATGAAGGTTTTCAGCGAGGAGCACTCCGGCGCATATCAGATGGACATTCTCGCCGCCCTCGAGGACAGCGTTGCTTTGGGCGTTGACGCGATTAACATGAGTCTTGGCTCGACCTCCGGCTTTGCTACGGCAGGAGAGTCCGGCATCATCGACGGCGTGTTCAATGCCGTCAGAGAAGCGGGGATTACCCTTTGCGTTGCGGCGGGCAACGAATACAACTCCTATATGAACAGCGCCTACGGCAGCTCCGCTCTGACTAGCAACCCCGACACGGGTACAATCGGCAGCCCCGGCAGCTACTATGCTTCCTTCACGGTTGCTTCTATAAGCGGCGTCAAGACTCCTTACATAGTTGCCAACGGCGAAACTGCGGCTTACTTTGACAATGCGGTCAACCCTCAGAGCGTAGAGTACGATTTCTTCGACATGCTTCTCGGCGAGCAGCAGAGCAGAGTGTTTGAATATGTGACCGTACCCGGCATAGGCTATCCTTCGGACTATGACGCGTTGAGGAGCAGCGGAATAGACATCAGCGGAAAGATTGCTCTTGTCAAGCGCGGCACCTCAAGCTTCGAGGATAAGGCATCTGCGGCTTACGCTGCGGGCGCGGCAGGTATAATTATTTACAACAACACGACGGGTATGATAAGGATGTCCATAGGTAAGAACCTCGACATCGCAGCCTGCTCGATTAACAAGGAAGTGGGCGACATCCTTGCAAGTCGCCAGACGGGAACCATGGAGGTCAACAGAGCCAACCTCGCAGGTCCTTTCATGTCCGATTTCAGCTCCTGGGGACCTTTGCCCAGCCTGACGCTCGAACCGGATATCACCGCACACGGCGGCGACATTCTGTCTGCCGTTACGGGTTACGACCAATACGCCATTCAGAGCGGAACCAGTATGGCTACGCCCAACCTCGCAGGCGTCGTTCTGCTTGTGAGACAGTATTTGCAGGAAAAATATCCCGACATCACGGCTTCGCAGCTGTGGTCCATGACTCAGCAGCTCATCATGAGCACGGCTACAATCGCTTACAACGAAGAGGGCAATCCTTATTCGCCCCGCAAGCAGGGCGCGGGACTTGCCAACCTTGACGGCGCGCTCGCGACGCAGGGATATCTGACGGTGGACGGCAGCGATTACGCCAAGCTGTCTCTTTACGACGACCCCGAGCGCACGGGCAAATACGAGCTTGAATTCAACGTGGTCAATATGGGTACCACTGCTCTTAACTACACGCTCAACACCAAGGTCATGACCGAGCAGTGCACCTACGTCAGGGACTACAAGGTTTGGACGATTCTTGAAAAGGCGTATATGTTCACCGACAGCAAGATAGAGGTCAGTGTGACAAACGGCACGTACACCGATACCACCAACACGGTTTCGGTTCCCGCAGGTCAGACCGCAAAGCTCAAGGTGACTATCACTCTTGCCGAAAACGAAATAAAATATCTCGAAGACAATTTTGAAAACGGAATGTATGTGGAAGGCTTCGTGGAGCTGCTTGCCGGAGAGGGCGGCGTAGATTTGTCTATACCTTATCTCGCGTTCTACGGAAGCTGGCTTGACCAGAAAATGTTCTGGGAGGACTACTACGAGGTGGAGGAGTCCGCAAACGACGCGTCGGTGCTGGACGAAGACAAAGTGCAGGCCTTGATTTATCCCACCACTCCGCTTGCGGCGCTTGAGCCCTTCCTCGACGAAGAAGGCGAGTGGAACGCTTATCTGCTTCCTCTCGGCATGTATCCCTACACGTTGCCCGACACCGAAAAGGCAATCAACCCCGACACCGAAAAGGCGGCTCTCACCTATGACGAGGACGGACTTTTTGCCCTGTATCAGGTTTATATGAACATGGTTCGCGGCGGCAAAAAGGTGGACTTCACCATTACCAACAAGCTGACGGGAGAGGTCATCCACGAGGAATCCTTTGAAAACGTGAGAAAAGCGGGTCTCGGAAGTCCCACGTTCCTTTACAACGGAAACAGTCTCGAAGAGGACGTCGATTTTTATGACCAGCTGCTGCTCACGCCCAGCAGACTTTCTCTTGCCAACAACACGCAGTACACGGCTACCATTACGGGATACGTGGACTACAAGGACGGAATAGTGCCCAACAACACCTATTCCTTCGATTTCAGAATAGACAACGAGAATCCCGTTCTTACCAAAGTCGAGTATCGTACCGAGATTGAGAGGGACGACAAAAAGAATCCCATACATACGTACATGGATTTGTACGTCTATGACAATCAGTATGCGGCGGCGGTTCTTCCCTGCTTTATAACCGGAGAAAACCAAAACGCAACTCTTCAGATGCTGAGCAGCCACGCCATTCCCGTAAGAGGAGAGAGAAGAAGCGTAACCAAAGTGTCTTGGGACATAACCGAATATCTGGATTATGCCGACGAGAATTACGATTTCTTCTTCATACAGCTTACAGACTATGCGCTCAACACCAGTATGTTTGCCGTTACGCTGCCCAGAGACGTGACAGACGTTCAGCTGAAGGAAACCGAGCTGACTCTGAGCGTAGGGGAGCTGTACGAGGTGACTCCCATTGTCACTCCCGACGACCAGTGGACGGACGGCTTTGTTTGGAGCAGCAGCAACGAAGATGTCGTCAAGGTGCAGGACGGTGAAATTTACGCCGTCGGAAAGGGTACCGCTACGGTGACGGTCGTGGACAAAGACACGCTCCTGAGCAACGATCCCCGTTGGGAGGGCGCGGCTACAATCAGGGTAACCGTGCTCGGCGAAGGCGACGACGGCTATGTCGCGCAAAAAGCTCCCGCATTGGAGGATATAGAAACCACTTTCTATGAATATCTCTATGCGCACAACAGAGTAAACGACGACGATTGGAATCCCGATTATCCTCGATTCATAACCGGTACGGTAAAGATTTATCCGGGCGAGAAAATCAAAATAGATTATGTCGTGAAGCCTTGGTACATAGATTTGTCCAACTATGACATAGAATGGAAATCCAGCAACACGCGCTATGTTACTTACAGTCAGGACCAGTACGGAAACGACGAAATAACTGCCGTCAAGGAGGGAAGCGCTACCGTTTCCATAACGCTTCGTCCCAAAGCAGGTTCGGGTATATCCGGCGTGCCTTTCTCCGTATACGTAAACATAGAGGTTCTTGACCCGTACATAATATCCAACTATGTTCTGACACGTTATTACGGAGTGGGCGAGCTTATCGACGGCGTTATGACTGCGGAGCTGCCCGACGACGAAATGTACAACGCAATCGGCGACGACGCATTTGTGGGGAACACTTCAATTGAGAAGGTGATTATTCCTCAAGGCGTGGGCAGTATAGGCAAGCGTGCATTTAAAGATTGCAAAAACCTCAAAGAGGTTGTATTGCCCGAGCACGAGACGGCAGGCAAGACGGAAGCTCTTACTACCATAGGCGAAGATGCATTCAGGGATTGTCTCCTGCTTTCGAAAATCAATATAGGCTCCGGCGAAGGCTGCGCGCCCGTCAACACGATTTTCCACAGAGCGTTCATGAACTGCAAGCACCTGACAGACGTTGATTTCAGCACCATGAGCTGGCTGGGCGACAGTGTGTTTGAGGGCTGTACGGCAATCAAGACAGCAAACATTCCTTATCTTGCGACGGCAGGTTCCAACGTGTTCGGCGGATGCAGCTCTCTGACCTCTGTCGAGATGAGCGTCAACACGGCTATGGGCGAGGGAATGTTCAGGAATACTTCTATAACACGTGTTACCATTCCTCAGAGCAAAGTTGCCGCAATGGCTTTCTACGGCTGTGCGAGACTGTCCGAAGTCAACTTTACGGGCGCGGTTACGGAAATAGGCGACAGCGCGTTCAACGGCTGCTCGGGTCTTTCCAAAGTGTCCTTTACTGCGGACGCGACGCTTGAAAAAATCGGCGTGAGTGTGTTTGCGGGAGCAAGCAAGCTCAAATCTTTCAACGTGGCAAGCGGAAACACCAATTTCGTGCTTTCCGAAGACAAGGCGGTTGTCTACAATGCCGACCAAACGGAAATCGTCATGATAGCGCCCGGATATAACTTCAACAACTATACCTTTGCTTCGACGTTAAAATCGCTCGGACGCGGCATTTTCAGCGGCAGAACCGATATAATCGACCTTGATTTGAGCGATACCGATATTGAAGTTATCGGCGACTACGCTTTCTACGGCAACACCGTGTTGCAGACAATCACTTTCCCCGACAGTTTGAAGAGAATCGGCGAAGGGGCGTTCGGAGTCTGTTATGCTCTGGATGAAATCGTCATTCCCGCAGGCGTTGAGGTCGGCGCGCGCGCTTACTACAACTGTGTGGCGAGCAACAGCCAAAGTCAGATTGTGGACGGTCCTCAGAAGATTACGATAGGCGACGGCGCCGTTATCGGACAGGAAGCGTTTGCTGTTTGCGAGGGAGTTTTCTCGCTCGAACTCGGCAATGACGTTACGCTCGGCGCAGGTGCGTTCTACCTGTGCAGCAATCTGGGCAGGGGAACGGTTGAGCTCGGAAATCTGACGGAAATCCCCGAAGCCTGTTTCGGATTGAACCTGTCGCTTGAAAATATCGACCTGTCCGGCGTCAAGAAAATAGGCGCAAACGCATTTTCCACCAACTACAACGGTCAGGTGGCCGGCGGCTCCCTGACAAGGATTGACCTCTCTTCCGTTGAAGAACTTGGCGATTACGCTTTCTTCGGACAGATGTCTTTGGAAGACGTGACGTTGGGCTCCGGACTCAAGGAAATCAGCAAGTACGCTTTTGCTTATTGCGTTACGTTGAGCGAAATCAATCTCGACAGTGTTGAGATAATCAGAGAGGGCGCATTCTTCTACAATATAGGTTCAACCAATTTGACGGATACCTATCCCGGCGCGGGACTGACGGAGCTTAATATGCCCGAAGTGCGTATTGTGGAAGCCGGTGCATTTGAGTATGCGTTATGGGTTGAAAAGGTCAACATGCCCAAGGTGGAGGAAGTCGGTGAAATGGCATTCTCGGGATTGCTTGCCACCGCAACCGACAGCAGCGGAAATCAGTGGAACGTAATCCTCAGCTCTTTGAAAGAGGTTACGCTGCCTACGGATTCCGAAATAGACGTGGTTCTGAATAACGGCGCGTTCTATTTGTCGGGCAGCCTTGAAACGATTAACTGCGAGAGAGTTGTTTCCATGGGCGACGCTGTGTTTATGTATTGCATGAGCGTCAAGGAAATCAATGCTCCCGAGTGCACGGAAATCGGTCAAATGTGCTTCTATCAAGCGGAGAGCGCTACGAAAATCTATGTTCCTTTGATTGAAGAAGTGCCTGACGGCGCGTTCTTGGGAACGGAAGCTCTCACCTCAGTCGACTTGCCCAATGTTGTTCGTTTCGGCGTCGGAGCGTTCAACGGAACCGGTCTCGAAAGCTTTACTTTCACTCAGAAAGAAATTGAGTCGATAGGCGACGGCGTGTTCGCTCATGCCAAAAACCTGCACGAGTTTACCAGAACCGTCAACGGCAAGACGACCGACAGCTTCAATCTCGGCTCCGGATACTTTGTGGAAGACGGCGTACTTTACGGCACGCTGCCCAACGGAGGATATCAGCTGCTTTCCTATCCCGCCCAGAAGGAGGACAGGGTTTACACCGTTCTCGACAATACTGTGAGAATAGGCACCGGCGCAGGCGCGGGAAGCGATTATCTCGAAGTTCTCGTGCTGCCCAGAACACTCAAAACCATAGGCGACTCTGCCTTCTATGATTGCGAAAAGCTTAAAACCATAGAGTTCAGGTCGTATATCATGCCCGAGCTTGAAGGCATTACAACCAACGACTATAACAAGGTAGCAAACAATGTCGGAGAAATTTTCCAACCCGGAGAAAACATCGTTTACTACAATATGGCGTATGAAGCCGTTTGGTATCTGTACTTCAACCTCGGCGGACAGCTGGGAGTAGCCGAAGACATCGTGGCTATCGTGCCCGAAAACGGAGTTGGCTATGATAATTGGTTGACAAATTTGTATTTTGACTATATTATTAAAGGTGCGAATGCAAAAGCCGACGAAACCGTTGCTGCCGAAGAGCTGATAAATGAACTGCCCGACGTCAGAAGTATTACTCTTAAAGACGAGACCGCAATTGCTGCGGCGAGAGCGGCTTACAACCTGATACCCAACGCGCAGCAGAGGTCGATGATTACTTCGGCATACAACACTCTGGTTGCCGCCGAAGAGAGGATTCAGCAGCTTAAGTCAAGTTCTAAGGATCCAGGCGAGCCTACCGACCCCGAGACTCCCGTCGTAGACGAAAAGGACGAGACAATCAAAAAGCTGAAGACCACGGTTATCGTACTTGCAATCGTTGCCGGCGTGATTGCGCTTGGTTTCGTGGCTTACGTCGTATTCGACATTGTCAGAAAGAACAAAGCCGTATGCGCAGAGGCTGAACAACAGGTCGACGACAAGAAAGAAGAATAAGCTTTCCTTAACTCGACGGTGCTTTGGAATTTCTCCCCCGCAGGACCGAAAAGTCCTGCGGCGGGAAAGAGGAGAAATAGATGAAAAGCAAAAAATTTCTAATTGTTATTCTGATTATAGGCGTCTGTATGCTGCTTACGGGCTGCAAGCTTGTCGACCACAAGCAAAGGGAAGAAATTACCGATGCAGGCTATGTGTACGAAGCGGTGCTGGACTTCAACGGAGGCAGAGCGAGCAATTACGATTATATAAAGTATGCATGCAAGAGCGGCACGAAAATTAAAGAACCGGACACTATGTATCCCACTTTGACCGGCTATGAAATCATAGGCTGGTATGTAAAGCCTTCCGCGGACAGCGACGTTGCGGATATAGACAGCTGGGAAACATGGGATTTCTCTACGGATACGGTGACTGACAACATAACCCTGGTTGCCAGATGGAGAAGATTGCGCAGCTTTTCTTTTGGATATTATGACAATATTGTACCCGAAGGCGGCGGCGACGCTGTAAAAACTTGGGTGGAGCTTAGGAGTGTAAACAAGAGCATAGACGGGACTGAATTTATTTGCGGAAATATAACCGAAAGCAATTATTCCAATATGAATTCCAAGCTCACCGACAAAACGCTTCTTAGCGGATTTAACTCCGAGCAACCTTTTTATGCCGACGAAGCATTGACTCAAGAAATAGCGCTGAGCAGTCTTGTTCATCCCGTTACGTCGGAGGAGGACCTCGACAGCAATCAGGAGAATGCTACTTACAGAATTTACTGCGAATATCTTGAAGGAATCTGGACTATTCTGGATTCGTCCAAACAAGTTACGCTTGGCAACGCCAATTATTATCTTTTAGGCGACATTACACTCCAGACCAGTCAGATGTATGTGGATTCTGATTTTAACAGAGAGGAGTGCACGGTTTCCAATCCTACGCTCAGATTTACGGGTACGATTAAAGGCAACGGTCACAAAATCATATTTGAAAAGCGTTTGCAGCCCATTTATCAGCGTCAGAGCACGTTGTTTATAGGATTTTTCGGAGTTCTGGACGGAGCAACGATTGAAGATGTGACGTTTGAAGGAATCGATTTCAGTTTGGCTTTGCCTTCGGGAACAAACCCGAGTATCAGATTCGGTTTTCTTGCCGGAAACATAATCAACTCCACACTCAAAAATGTTACGGTCAACGGTTCGCTGACTATCGAGAACACGGAAGGCAACAACAACGTGAACCAGCTGATAAGCGACGAACTATGGTTCGGTCAGAAGGACGATGCGACGGTTGTTGACGGATGCAATTTCAACATTGACGTCGACGACAAACGTCCGAGCAATTCTTAAATCTTTAAGCTATGCGCTTTTAGAATAAAATCAAACGGAGGTTTCAAAATGAAAAAACTCAGACTCACAAGACTTCTTGCTGTGATTCTTGCGGTTATTATGGTACTTCCTCTATTTGCGGCTTGCAATAAGAACAGGAAGTACGATAATGAAAAGGACCAGCTGGTTGTCGGACTTGAAGAGCCGGACGGCGTTTTCAACAGTTTCTTCGCAACATCGAGAAACGACACCACGGTTGCAGGTACGGTTGCCGCGAGCTTGATAAGCATGGACAAAAACGCTAAAATCGTCTGCGGTCCCGAGTATCCCAGCGTTGCGTTGGATTTCATGCAGAAGGTTACTTACGACCCCAGCAATCCCAATGCGACGGAGGTAATTGACGGCGTAACCTACACGGATTATTATTTCGTGCTGAAAAACAAGGTTAAATACAGCGACGGAACGCCTTTGACTATCAAGGACGTGCTGTTCACCTATTATGTCTATCTCGACACCTCTTACATAGGTTCCAGCACGATGTATTCGACGGATATTATAGGGCTTCAGGCTTACAGAACGCAGACCGATGACGAAAACGCGCAGGAAAACCTCGATTATCAAATGCTGCAATCTGCTGTTTCAAGACGTAACAGCCTTGTTGAAGCTTACAAGGATATCAAAAAGAACGAATACAATGACAATCTTGTCGCTGCCAATCTCAGGGATGAATTGAGCTATACCGTAGACGATGACGGTGTGAGACACTATACTCTCAAGAGCACCATGCGCGACAAAATCAGAGAAGAGTATCCCGCTACGCAAGGTTCCGAAACCGAAATGGGCGTGGATTTGGCTGCCGACTATGAATATGTTGCCCAGACCTTCTATGAGGAATTGGAGACGGATTACAGCAACAACATGGGCGCCTGGGATACAGACGACCTTCGCGACCTCATACTCAACGACACGCAGATGTTCCTCTATGCCGAGGGCTTCATTGCTGACGAGCTGAACGATCAGGGACAATGGAGACCTCCTGCGAATCATCAGTACAGAGATTGGACGGATGACGACAAGGAAAGAGCAATAAACCTTGTTTTCCAAAACAAGATGCCCAACGAGTTTGAAAGCATCATCACCGCGTGGGGAACTGCCATGACGGTTTTGGACCAGTTCAAGGCGGAAGCATATACGTTCTATCTGGAAGCCAACAAAGGCAATGTGCCCAATATCAGCGGCATAACCTGGAACAAGCAGTGGCTTGCAGATGACCCCGCTTCAGTATATCTCGATGAAAGCATGGTTCCCGGTTCCGAAATATTCAACAAGGAAGCAAAGACCATAACAATCACAAACGACAACGGCGTGACCACCACCTATCCTTTGGCGGAGTACGACGCAAACGGAAATATTGTCAGCGGCTACGAGGTCATAAAAATCCGTATAAACGAGGTTGACCCCAAGGCGGTGTACAACTTCTCCATTTCTCCCATGCCCATGCACATCTATTCGCAGCAGGAGCAAATCGACGCGTGGGACGGCTTGACCAATTTCGGCGTAGCTATGGGAAGCATTGACTTTATGACCGATATGAGAGGGATTACCATACCCGTAGGCGCAGGTCCTTATCAGGCTTCCAATGCTGCCGGTACTGTCACCGGTTCCAGCCTGAAATATAAGGATTTCTTCACCGGTACGTCGGTTTATTTTGTGAGAAACGAGTATTTCTACACTCTGTTCAGCGGATGGGATTCTACAACTCAGACCGAAATATACAAGAAGAGAGATATGTCCAAGCCCGACGAGTTTGCTTATGTAATCTGCTCGGAGGAGGACGCAAAGTCCAACAATGCCAAAATCAAGCGTTATCATTACTATGTAATCAACTCCATGAGGATGTATTCCTCATTGCAGGCGGGAGATATTCATTACGCTACTCCCTCCGCCAAGCAGGATACCGTAAACGACCTTAACGTAAACAAAAAGAGCAGAGAGCAATTCGATTACGTATTGGTGGACAATCTCGGTTACGGTTACATCGGTATCAACGCCGGACAGAAGGGGCTTGAAAATGTCCACGTGAGAAGAGCAATTGCTCACTCTATCGATTTGCAGCTGTTCCTCAATTATTATCCCGGAGGACTTGCGGAAATTATTTATCGCAGCATGTCGTCTGTGAGCTGGGCTTATCCCGAGGGACTGACGGAGGCTTATTATCCTTACGACAATACGGCAAACAGAGATAAAATAAGGGCCGAGCTTGACCTTGCGGTGGCGGACGGCTACCTCACGAGTGTGGGCAATGCATATTATTACAACGGCAAACCGCTCAAACTGACCTTTACTATATCCGGCGACACTCAGGACCACCCGGCTTATCAGGTGCTTTACAACGCTGCCGAGGTTCTCAACAACAACTTCGGTACCGATATCACCGTCAAAACGGATATTTCCGCACTGAAAAAGCTTGCAACGGGCAGTCTGCAAGTGTGGGCGGCGGCGTGGAGCTCCACGGTTGACCCCGATATGTATCAGGTTTACCACGAGGATTCCAAAGCCACCAGCGTGTGGAACTGGGGCTACAGAGAAATTTTGGATGACTCCAATGCAACTCTGTTCTCTTATGAAAGAGGAATAATAGACGTTCTCTCGAGATATATAGAAGAAGCGCGTACAACGCTTGACCAAAACTCCAGAGCCGAGACCTACGAGCTGGCGCTTGAGGAAGTAATGAAGCTTTGCGTTGAAATCCCGACATATCAGAGAAAGAATCTGTTCGTCTTTAATAAGAATGTTATTGACGCAGACAGCCTGCTTACATCCAACGATTCCGAATCCGTAAAACAGGTCACTCCTTATCAGGACCCTATGAGCAGAGTCTGGGAAGTAAGTTTTGTAAATCAAGACTGAACGATGCCTGATTTATAAAATTATTCGGGGGAGGGATACCTTCCCTCCCCCTGTAATATTTTAAGGAGCATATATGTTCAAATACATAGTCAAAAGATTGCTGCTTTCCATATTGATATTGCTGGGTATCTCTATCATACTTTACGTATTGATAAGATTGATGCCTGACGATTTCGTCAGCAAGCAGATACAGAATATTATCGCGGGAGGAAGCGAAGTCACCCAGGATATGATTGACGCCCTTTACGAGGCTTACGGACTTAACGGTACGTGGGCTGAAGGCTATATCAAATGGTTGGGAAACTTTGTTACCGGAAACTGGGGTGATTCCTTTGTTTATGCCCGTCCCGTTGCCGAGGTTATCGGTCAGTATATGTGGATATCCTTCGGTATTTCCGTCGTGTCCCTTATTTTCCAGTTCCTTATTGCAATTCCTTTGGGCGTGACTGCCGCTACGCACCAGTACGGCGTGGTTGACTATACTGTTACCGTACTTGTGATTATAGGCATATCGCTGCCGGCCTTCTTCTTCGGCAAATTTTTGCTGACTATTTTCGGCAAGGGCTACGGCGGTCTGGAAATTTTGCCTTCCAGCGGACTGACAGATCCGAGTCAGACGTTGACGGGCTTTGCCAAATTCGTGGATTTGATTTATCACTTGATACTTCCTATGTTTGTTTTGACCATTCTTTCGGTCGGCGGACTTATGAGACATACGAGAACCAATATGCTCGAGGTTTTAAATTCCGACTACATAAGAACGGCGAGAGCCAAAGGTCTGTCCGAAAAGAAGGTCGTCTACAAGCATGCTTTCAGAAACACCATGATTCCGTTGGTCACAATGCTTGCGGGTACTCTTCCCGGATTGTTCGGCGGCGCCATGATTACGGAGCAGGTGTTCAATATACCCGGTATCGGAAACAAGGCTTACAGAGCCATGATTGACGGCGACATACCTTTCACTATGTCGTACAATATGTTTATTTCCATTATGACAGTTGTGGGCGTTTTGCTTTCCGACTTGGCATACGGCTTGGTTGACCCCCGTGTCAAGATTGGAAAATAGGAGGAATGAAATGGAAGAAAAAGATAAAAATTTAGTTCAGGAAACCTCCGAAAACGCTACTTTGACGGAACAAATGGAGGAGGAAAGGGAGTTTCTTTCCGACAAGGCAAAAATCATGTCGCCGGGCAGACTTGTGGCAAAAAGGTTTTTCCGCTCCAAGCTGTCGGTAATCGGTTTGGTAATACTTATCGCGCTCTACGTATTGAGTTTTGTCGGACCGTGGTTTACGGGATATCATTACAGCGAAATAGACCAGAATCCCGGCAATATAAAATATACGATGGAATATGTTGAGGACGGAGATTACTGGCAGATTCTGGAGGATATTCCGACTCAAAATCTCAACGACCCTCCCAGCTCAAGACATTGGCTGGGCACAGACGGCAAAGGCCGCGACGTGCTGACCAGAACGTTCTGGGGAGGAAGAATTTCCATGACGCTGGGCTTTGTCGTTATTTTGCTAGAAGGCCTTATCGGTATCGTGCTCGGCGGTATTGCCGGCTATTTCGGAAAATGGGTTGACCAGCTCATCATGCGTATAGTGGATATATTCATGTGCGTCCCGACATTCCCGATTATGCTGATTGCCGGTACCTTGCTCGACGCTTATGAAATAAACGGTATGTCGCGTATTTACTGGCTGATGCTTGTTCTGACGATTTTCGGCTGGTCGGGTATTGCCCGTTTGGTGCGCGGTCAGATACTCATGTTGAGAGAGCAGGAGTACATGATTGCGGCGGAGGCGACGGGACTGTCTACGTCAAGAAAGATATTCAAGCACCTGATTCCCAACGTCATGCCGCAGCTTATTGTTTCCATGACGATGGGACTGGGCGGAATTATCATTTCGGAAGCCACGCTCAGTTATCTGGGACTCGGCGTTCAGGAGCCTTACGCTTCCTGGGGAACAATGATAAACGCCATCAAGGATATGGAAAGCGAGGTTTATCAGATTGCATATCAATGGATTCCGCCCGGAATCTGTATCATACTCGCTGTGCTGGGCTTCAACTTTGTAGGCGACGGCTTGCGCGACGCTTTTGACCCGAAAATGAAGAGGTAACGGTTATGGATGAAAAGAACAATAAAAATAATCTGGAAGTAACTGAGACCGCGGAGGAAAAGGTAGACAAGGCGGGCGAACAGACTGAGCAGGATGAAAACTTCTTCAAAAAGACCTGGAACAGGGTACGTAAGCTGTTCAAAAAGGACGAGGAAGTCAGCAAGCATTACATTTCCGCCAAGGAATCCCGCCGCATATCCAAAGAGAACCTCAAAATCACTTTGGAGTTTGAAAAGAAAAAACGCAGAAAAAACGTGCCCGAAAGCGAGTATCTCACAGTAATGAAGGACCCGCAGAATGTCGTTGAGTTTGATGACCTTCACACCTACTTCTTTACGGACGTGGGTGTGGTCAAGGCGGTTGACGGCGTTTCCTTCAATATACCCAAAGGGAAAATCGTCGGCGTTGTCGGCGAATCGGGCTGCGGCAAGAGCGTGACTTCGCTTTCGCTCATGCAGCTTGTTCAGGCGCCGCAGGGACAAATAGTTTCCGGCTCCATTCGTTTTGAAGGAACGGATTATTCTTACGACGAAAAACGCAACAAGATTCCCATTTACAAGCTGGATGAAAACGGAAATCAGGTTTTTGACGAAAAGGGTAAGCCTGTGATTGAAACAAACGAGTTCGGCGTACCGCAGTACAAAACCGAGCGCAAGGTTTTCGACATAGCCAAAATGCCCAAATACGAAATGCACCGTATCAGGGGCAACTTGGTCGCCATGATTTTCCAAGAGCCTATGACAAGCTTAAATCCCGTTTTCACAATCGGAAATCAGCTGGACGAGGTGACTCTGCTGCACGTTGAAGGCGCGACGAAGGAATACGCCAAAAAGCGCAGTATAGAAATGCTTGAGCTTGTCGGCATAGCCATGCCGGAAAACATCTACAAGCGTTATCCGCACGAGCTCAGCGGCGGTATGCGGCAGCGCGTTATGATAGCCATGGCGCTTATCTGCAATCCCGAGCTTATCATCGCGGACGAGCCTACGACGGCTCTGGACGTCACCATTCAGGCTCAGATTCTCGACCTGCTGCGCGAAATCAAGAACAAAATAAACGGCAGCATCATGCTGATAACTCACGACCTGGGCGTTATTGCCGAAATGGCGGATTACGTAGTTGTCATGTATGCGGGCAAGGTGATTGAGCGCGGCACCGCTCTGGAAATTTTCCAAAATCCTTTGCACCCTTACACGATGGGACTGCAAAAGAGCAAGCCTGCCGTAAACAAAAAAGTGGAAAGGCTTTACAATATTCCCGGACAGGTGCCTAACCCTGTCAATATGCCGTCCTATTGTTATTTCAAAGACAGGTGCGACAAGTGCATAGGCAAGTGCAACGGCGAATATCCTCCCATGATACAGGTTACGCCTACGCACAGCGTTTCGTGCTATCTCTACAACGAGAACAAAAAGGAGGGTGAATAAGATTATGGAAGAAAAGAAAAATCAAGCCCTCAACGACGCTGTTGAGAATGAAGAAAATGTGGCGGTCGCCGCACAAAGTGCCCCTGCCTCCGACGACCTGTGTCTGACAGATGAGGAAAAGGGAAAGCTGCTCGTTGTAAGACATCTCAAAAAATATTTTCCGCTTAAAACGGACTTTTTCGGCAGACCTCTGACTTACGTGCGCGCTGTGGACGACGTTTCGTTCACCGTTGATGCCGGCAAAACAATAGGTATAGTCGGCGAATCCGGCTGCGGCAAGACGACTATGGGACGCACGATTCTGCGCCTGCACAGCGTCACTGACGGTCAGGTTATTTTTGACGGAAAAGACATAAGCAAGCTAAAACCCAAAGAGCTGCGTGCGATGCGTCCTCAGATTCAGATGATTTTTCAGGACCCGTATTCCAGTCTTTCGCCCCGTATGCCGGTCGGCGAAATCATAGGAGAAGCGGTGAGGCAGCACAACATCGTGCCAAGAGAGCAGTACAGGCAGCACATTCTCGACACGATGAAGAAGTGCGGCTTGCAGACTCACTACTTTGAAAGATATCCGCACGAGTTCAGCGGCGGTCAGCGTCAGCGTATCTGCATTGCGCGCGCGCTTGCCTTGAAGCCCCGTCTTGTCATCTGTGACGAGCCTGTTTCGGCGCTTGACGTGTCCATTCAGGCGCAGATAATAAATCTGCTTGAAGATTTGCAGCGCGACATGAATCTCACTTATATATTCATTTCGCACGACTTGTCCGTCGTGGAGCATATAAGCGATTTTGTCGGCGTCATGTATCTGGGCAGCATGGTGGAGTACGGACCTAAGGAAAAGATTTTTTCAAATCCCATGCATCCTTACACAAAGGCTCTGTTCTCGGCTGTGCCCGTGCCCGACCCGACTGTCAAAATGAACCGTATCATACTCAAAGGCGACATTCCGTCACCCGCGAATCCGCCTTCGGGCTGCAAGTTCCATACCCGTTGTTCGGAATGTATGGATATCTGTTCCAAGGTTGCGCCCAATTACATCGAGTACGAAAACGGTCACAAGGTTGCCTGCCATCTGTATTCACAGAATATCGGCGGCGTTGAGTCGGACCAAACGACCGCTGCCGAAACGAGCGAAAACGCTTAAAAAAACTTACTTTAAAAGCCCCGTGTTCAGCGGGGTTTTTTTATTGCTTTAAAATAAGAGAAATTAAACAATGTAATGGCTGTAAATTGGTTGATGTTAAATTGAAAAATATTAAATAAAACACTTGACAATAGCTTTAATATGAGTATAATATAAAAATATACTTAAATTCAGTCTGCATGGAAGGACGAGCGGAGAGTATATTTCGCAGACAAATACAAAAAGGAGAAGAGAGAAAATGAACAAGACGAAGAAGGCGTTGCAACTGCTGCTTGTATTGGCTTTGACGGTACTGTGCTTTGCGGCTTGCGGAACAAGGACGCATACGGTGACGTTTCACACCGGCGGCGACGCAAGCATAACGCAGCTTGTGGCGGACGGAAAGAGCGTGTCCGAGCCAAAGGTTGTCTTAGAAGAAAACGAAGAAGTCGTCGGATGGTACACGCAGGAAAACGGTGGAGAGCGGTTTGATTTTTCTATGCCCGTGACAGAGGATACGGAGCTGTGGGCAAGATATGGAAGAACGCATTACACGGTGACGTATGCGGTGTCCGCAGACGAAAAGCTTACGGAAACGGTTAGGTCCGACGGTACGGCGACGGAGCCGAAGGTTAAGTGCGCGGACGGAGTATACATAGAAGGCTGGTACAATTCCGACACCTTTGCGCCCGCGACAAGGCATGACTTTGCAGCTGCGATAAACGCGGATACAACGCTGTATCCCAACTACGTAAACGAGAGCTACACGGTCACATTTACGTATGCGGCGGAGGGGATGACGCCGCCTGCGGGAGGCAGCTTTGACAGGGACGGCGGAATAACCTTTCCTCAAGCCGAGACGAGAGTGGGGTACGAATTCAAGGGATGGAGCGACGGAAAAGGCTTGTATTTTTACGGAGATACCTATCCCGTGTCGGAAAATCTTCACGACCTGTCTTTCACTGCCGTTTGGGAGTACAAAACGGTAAAGGTGCGCTTTTTCGGCGACAACGGTATTCAGATAGGCGAGGATTTGACGCTGCCTTTCGGCAGTCAGATTATCGCGCCCGACGAAGACGCCGCGGCGCACAGACTTTATCCGCTTTACCGACTTTCGGGCTGGGACAAGGATTTGACGAGCGCAACCGAGGACATGGACGTGACGGCGATTTACTCTTATCAGGCGAGCGCTCTCGAGCTGTTTGACTTTGAACTCAATGACGAAGGAAACGGTTGGATAGTTTCAAAGTCGGAGGGCGTTCAAATGCCCAACGCCATAGCAATTCCCGACTCTTATGAAAATTTGCCCGTTGTGGGTATTGCCGACTTCGGCTTTGAAGCCATTTCCTATGCGTCGGGCACTTCCAATACAAAGTACGAGATTGTCGGCACGACGGCGGTCATACTGCCCGACTCGATAAAAACAATAGGAGTCAACGCATTCGGTCGCAATATCGGACTCGAAACCATAACGGTTTTCGATACCAACGAGCATTTTCTTTCCTTGTCCGAAGGCTCCATGCTGGCGGATAAGGATGGCGCGTTGATTTGGGCGAGCCTTACTTTGACGGACGTCGTCATACCCCGAGAGGTTACCACAATACGCGACGCGGCGTTGTTTTTCGGAGGCGTTAGGATTCATCCTACTACCGGTATTTCTTACAGTTTGGACAATTCGACGCTTTTGAGCGTAACAATAAAAGGGGATGTGGAAAGGCTGCCCTCCGCAACTTTCGGCGGCTGCAAAAATCTGGCGGAGGTTGTGTTTGACGGCGGAACGGTAAAATACGTCGAGGGGTACAAAGAAAGCGGAGATTATCCCGTTTTCGATAAAAGAAACGACGGAGCGTTTGCGGCTTCTAACGGCAAGCTCAAAAGCATAGCTTTCCCCGAAGGCTTGATTTACATCGGGAACGGCGCCTTTGCCGGACAGCGGCTGACAAGCGTCTCGCTGCCTGCGTCGCTGGAAACGCTGCAAGACAACGCTCTGTCGTACAACTCGTCATCGAACATAAACAGCTTGCAATCACTGACGCTTGCCGACGGCAACAAAAACTATGCGCTGGACGCAGGCTTCGCGTTTATCGAAAAAGGAGACTCGGGTGACAGGCTGATGTTCTGTGCGGCAGGAAAGGAAAACGTAGGCGCTTATGTAATTCCGTCTACGGTCGCTTCCCTCGCGGAAAACGCTTTCAACGGAGCTTCGACCATGACTTCCGTCACCGTTCCCGAAAGCGTGAGCCGACTTGAAAAAGGAGTATTCGACAGTTGTTCTGCGCTTACGTCGGCAGCTTTGCCCGCAACCCTAACGTCGATAGGCGAAGGCGCGTTTGCCTCCTGCTGGATGCTGGAAGAAATAAACCTTTCCGAAACGGCAGTCCGAACAATAGAAAGCAATGCGTTCTCTACGTGTTCTTCGCTTGTCAGCGTAAATTTGCCTGTCACGGCTGTGCAAATCGCCTCGGATGCTTTTTCTTACTGCGATATGCTGACCGAAATCAACGCTGCCCCTCAATCCGAATATTTTTCTACGAAGGACGGCTCGCTTTGCTCCGCAGACGGCAAGACGCTGTTGATTTATCCGGCGGGACTGCTTGCGGTAAACAACGGTGCGTTTGTCTCTCCCGAGGGTATTGAAGTGATTGTCGGCGGTTTGCTTAATCGCGTCTTTGGCGTACAGACCATTGAGTTCAAGGAAGGTGTAAAAACTGTCGAGGGGTATTTTGCTCCTTACACCACGGCGAGGACTGTTACTTTTCCCTCTACGATAGAGGAAATCGGTTACGGCGCTTTCAGCGGCAACAGAAGCGCGACTGTCTATATTTTCAACGGCGTTTCCGTACCCGCGATTGATTGTCCTTTGCCCACTTTCGGCAACGGAAGCGACCCCGGCAGAACACAGGTCAGGTTTTCCGTACCCGTGGACGCTTACGCCGACTGGTATCGGGAGCTGTTTATTCACGGATTGTCAGGTAGACTTACCACTCTCGACAATACTCTGCCTGTATCCAATTTCCGTTTTGTCAACACGGACGGGGACAATCTGTCCAACATTCAGGGCGCGGCAGTGGATACAGAGCCTGTTCCCGTGTGCGCGACGGCAAACAAATATTTCGCCGGTTGGTGGAGCAAGGACGGTTCGGCAGACGGCGATTGGGGAGAGCGGGCAATTTTCCCGATTACGGGCGTGGACGGAGAGTCCATTACGGTTTACGCACGTTGGGCGGACGCCGAGACAAAGGACGGCAGGAGCTTGCACACTGCTTACGAGGTGGATTTCAATGATTGGAGCAAGCTCTCCTTGTCGGACGGACGCTGGTATGTAAGGGTTCGCAATATTCAGACTACCGCCAACAACAGAGGAAACGTGTATATATATTTTGACGTAAACCGTTTCGGCAATGTGGTATGGTTCGATTATTATGAATTTGAAAACGAAGGCGTGACAAATTTGAACTACACCGTTGCCGCAAGAATTGCCACGGAATCGGGGTTTTCATCCTATCCTTTTGAAGCTTACGAAGCGGGACAGAAATACGAAGCGGTGTTTGTGTTTGAAATCAAGGGGATGACGGAACCCTGCGACGTATGGTTTTCCGCACAGTTTGCAATAGATATAAACAGTGAAAACTATATTTCTCAGCCGTCTTGAAAAATCGGTATTTTTAAGGGGCGCTCCCGATAGGGGAGCGCCCCTTTCAGCCTGCCCTGAAAAAATCCGCATGAGAAAAAACAAAATCGGATTAAACCTGAAAAAAATTTTGCTGCAAGGATTGTTTTAGGGAAAAATATGTAACGGTTTGATGTTTAAGCTAATCGAGCAGGCCAATGAAATTATTTTACAATTATTATTGGACAATTGTACAAATACATTTGAGTATGTTTGAAAAAATTTTGGTGTAGAATATGCACGGACTATAACTTGAATTTTGGCGATTATTATAATTGTTTATACTTTGATTAAATTATAGCTTGTTATACCTTATATGCGAGACGCTAAAATTCACAGGCAAAGAAAAGGAAGAGAAATGGTAAGAAAGTAAATAAACATCCACCGAATGCGTTGCGGTTAAACCGAGCGGGTGCGAAAGTCGAAATTTTGCGACGTTTTTTCGGGGCATGGAGGGGAAATTTCGGTTTTACGGAAAATGACCGAAAAAGTTGCTTTTTGTCGGCGATTTGAGACAGAAAGTTCTTGTTTTTTGGGGCGTTTTTTGAGGACTGTTCTGTCTGACGTTTGAATTTTAAGTAAAGGCGCAAATGAACATATGCGCAGATGCGCATATGTTCATTTGCAAGAATGTGATGAAAACCGCCTTTTTTTAGTCTTTTTTTGTCGTATGCGCAAATGCGCAGTTTAAGCGGGAAAAAATTGAAAAAAATCGAGGTATGTACTTCAACTATCATGCCAAACTGAAAAAACTGATTGTAGACGGACATCTTGTGCGTTTTGAAACGGTGGAAAATTACAACGGAATTTCTCCCGCGCTGGTGCTTTATTTTGACAACGCTCCGCCCATGCCCGTGAGAGAGCATAAATGGGAGGAATATTTCAAATTGATTGACAAAGCTTCCGGCAAGGTTTAATATAACTGGAGATGAAAAATATGAAAAGAGTGTTTTTGTTCGGAAACGCTTCCGGAAAAGCGTCGGTAATAGTGAGGATTGCCGTTATGGCGGCGGTCACGCTGATTGTTCAGTGGCTTGTCGGGTTGAGTAAAATTCAGCTTCTTACAGGCTCCTTTGTAAATATGTGTCTGCTCATTGCCGCAATGACAACGGGCATTGTCGGCGGAATCTGTGTCGGTATTGTCACGCCCTTTATCGCGCTGGGGCTTGGACTCAATCCCAACGTGCTTCTCGTACCCTTTATCGCCGTTTCAAACGCCGTTTACGTCGTGATATTCGGAGTCGTCGTCTGGCTGTTGAGGGTGGATTCGGGCAGTACAAAGAGATTCTGGTACAATTTGCTTGTGTCTGCGGCGGCGATTGTGCTTGCAGCGGGGCTTAAATTCGCCTTTTTGTATTTTGTGGGCGTAAAGTGGATTTATCCTTTGCTGTTCAACGTCAAGCAGATGGAGACGATTTCCGTTATGATGGGCGCGCTGCAATGGTTTACCGCGCTTATAGGCGGAGGGGCGGCATTGGCATTGAGCTACGCTTTGAGACCTGCGCGGCTCGTGGGATACAGGAATTTCGCGCCCGCCGTCGCGGAGGAAATTTCCGAGGCGATTGCCGACACCGTCAGCGAAGAACTGAAAGAGTCCTTTTTAGAGGAGGAGAACGCAGACGGCGGCAAAGCGCAGTCGGAAGACGATGCGCAAACGGTCTTAAAATAAATATTTTTGACAAAGGCGGACTTTGCTCCGCCGTTTTTTTGTCGGGAAATAAGTTTACTTTTGTCACCCGTTAAGATATAATATTTCCATGAAACGCAAGGAAACGACGGAAATAATCTCGGTCATGAAGCCCGCAGAGATTGGGCTTACTCAGGCGGAGGCGGAGGAAAGGCTTGCCGCGGGTTTAGGAAACTCGACCAAACGCACGGGGGGCAAATCCTACGCTTCCATTTTTGTCGGCAACATATTCACATTTTTCAATTTGCTCGGGCTTGCCATAATGATTCTTATGGCGGCGCTCGGAAGCTATCCCAATCTTCTTTTCGGCGTGATAATAATCGCCAACACGACAATAGGCATAGTTCAGGAAATTAGGGCGAAAAGGACAATCGACAAGCTGTCCTTGCTCAATGCGCCGCAGGTCAAGGTCATCCGCGACGGGCGGGAGCAGACAATCGACGCTTCGTCTGTCGTGCGCGACGACATAATAAAGATTGAAGCGGGCAATCAGATATGCGCCGATTGCGTGCTGCTCGAAGGGCAGCTGGAAACGGACGAGTCTCTGCTTACCGGAGAGTCCGAGCCTGTGAGAAAAGCGCAAAACGACACCTTGCTTTCCGGCAGCTTTGCAATAAGCGGCAGCTGTCTTGCGCGGGTGGAAAAGGTGGGCGCGATGAGCTACGTGCAGACGCTTGCGGCAAAGGCAAAAAAATATCAGAAGCCGAAATCCGAGCTTATGCGCTCGATAAACGCCATTATCAAGGTGCTGGCGATTATCATTTTTCCGCTTGGAATCGCCACGTTTTTTACAACCGTGCACCAGCTTGGCGGTTATGCGGAGTGGAGGCAGGCGCTTATTCAGACGTCGGGCAGCATGATAGGCATGATTCCGTCGGGAATGGTGCTTTTGACAAGCGTTGCGCTGACCGTTTCCGTAATCAGGCTCGCTTCCAAAAAGGCGATGGTCAAGGATTTGTACTGTATAGAAATGCTTGCCCGCGTAAACGTGCTCTGCCTCGACAAAACGGGGACAATCACGGACGGCACAATGACGGTGGAAACGGTGCTTTGCGAAGAAAGCGGGCTTCTTTACGAGCTTATGCCCGAGTTTATTTCTGCTACGGGCGAAAAAAATCAGACGGCGCGCGCGCTTGAAAATTATTTCGGAGCGGGCGGAAAGCTTAATTTTTCAAAGGTCGTTCCTTTTTCCTCCGCGCGGAAATACAGCGCTGTGAGCTTTAATGAGCGTGGCACTCTGGTTGTGGGCGCGCCCGAGTTTGTTCCCGCCGCAAAAAAATGCATGGAAAGCGTCGATGAATACGCCAAACAGGGCAAGAGAGTGCTGCTTGTAGCTTTCAGCGAAAAATGTATGTGCGGCGACGAATTGCCCGACGACCTGGTTCAGCTCGGTCTGTTGGTGCTCAAAGACACCGTCCGTCCCGACGCAATAGAGACCATCAAGTGGTTTAAAGAAAACGACGTGCTCTTAAAGGTTATAAGCGGCGACAACCCGCAGACCGTTTCCGTCATTGCCAAGGAGGCGGGCGTTCCCGACGCGGAAAACTTTGTCAGCCTCGACGGCATGACGGACGAGGAGGTTGTTGCGGCAAGCAGGCGTTACACGGTTTTCGGCAGAGTCAATCCGGAGCAAAAGGCGTTGCTTATAAAACAGTTCAAGCTTGACGGAAAGACTGTGGCTATGACGGGCGACGGCGTAAACGACATTCTGGCAATGAAGGAGGCGGACTGCGCCGTTGCCATGGGCGCGGGCAGTCAGGCGAGCAAGAGCGTGGCGCATCTTGTGCTTTTCGACAGCAAATTTTCTTCCATGCCGAGCGTTGTGGCTGAGGGCAGGCGCGTGGTAAACAACATACAAAACTCATCAAGCCTGTTTCTGATGAAAACGACGATGACCATATTCACCACGCTTCTCATGATTTGCCTGGGCAGGGAATATCCTTTCGAGCCGCGCAATCTGTATCTGATTGAGTTTTTGGTAATCGGTCTGCCCTCGTTCTTTTTGGCGCTTAAACCCAACAAGGAGCTTATTACGGGCAGGTTTATTTCAAATACGTTGATAAGAACCATTCCGTCAGGGCTGGCTTTGAGTCTGTCTGTGGGGATTATGTATCTGTATGAGAGTTTCGGCTTGGGCGCTCCGGCGAATATAAACGACGCGCAGCTTATGACGCTGTCAACAATCGCAATGACTTTGTCGGGAGTGGCTGCGCTGTGCGTATTGTGTTATCCGTTCAATTGGGTCAACCTGTGCGTGGCTCTCGGCAGCGCGGCGCTGGTGGCGCTGGGGCTGACAGTGCCCTTTGCCAGAAACCTCATCGGGCTGGTAGACGTAAAGGGGCACGCGCTGATCGTTGTCATCGCAGTCGCGGTTTCCGTCGTGGTGTGCGTTGTCGGCAGAATAGCGCTTGAACTGATTAACAACAGAAAGAAAACGGGACATGAAAAAAGGACTGCCGCATGACAGTCCTTTTGCCTTAAAATTTACTCCGCATTGTTGTACGCTTTCAAAACGGCGTCCGAAAGCATTTGCCTTGTTTCGCTGTTTATGGGATGGGCAATGTCCTTGTATTCGCCTTCCTTGGTTTTGCGGCTGGGCATCGCGATAAAGAGACTTTCTTTGCCTTCGATTATTTTGATGTCGTGTATGACAAAGCAATCGTCTATGGTGATTGAAGCAATGCCCCTGAGCTTGTTTTCATCGTTTTCGACTTTGCGGATTCTGATGTCAGAAATGTTCATGATGTAACCTCTTTAAAATGTTTTCCCGAAGGTGGTACTATTATACTATAAAATTCAAAATAACACAATACTTTAATTAAAATTTTTCATAAAAAATTTAACTTAAATTTCACATTTTATAATAAAATTTAATATGGAAGAATTTAAGTTGAAAGAAAAGATTCATCTGGTAGGTATAGGCGGTATCAGCATGAGCGCATTGGCGCAATATTTTCTGGCGGAGGGCTATGCGGTAAGCGGCAGCGACGTCAGGGAAAACGAGCAGACGCTGTTGCTGCGCGGGCTGGGCGCCGAGGTTTGCATAGGACATGACGCAAGCAATATAGACAAAACCGCCGTCAAGCTTTGTATATACACTTCGGCGGTAAAGGAGGACAATGTGGAGCTGACTTTTTGCAGGGAAAATTCCATTCCGCTCGTGCCCCGCGAGCAGGCTTTGGGGGACATTTTCGACGATTATCCCTTCGGCGTTGCGGTATGCGGAAGTCACGGCAAAACCACCACTACGGGCATGCTGGCGCACGTGCTTGACGGGCTTCAAAAAAAGCCCGCAGTCTTTATCGGCGGCGTGTTGAAGCGCACGGGCAGCAATTTTGAAAAGGGCGGCGGAGAATACTGCGTCAGCGAGGCGTGCGAGTACAGAGAAAGTTTCAGATATCTGCATCCTTATGTCTCCGTGCTGCTCAATATGGAGCTGGACCATACCGATTATTTCAAAAATCTGAAACATATTAAGGACAGCTTCGTTGCTTTTACGCAAAACACCCGCGCCGACGGCTTTGTCGTGCTCAATGCCGACGGAGTGGACTCTTTTACGCGCGCGAGAATCAAGGGCAAAAAGGTTACGTTCGGACTGAAACCGTTTTGCGACGTGCGCGGCGTAAAACTGACGCAGACAAACGGCAATTTTTCTTTTGACGTAAAAATAAAGGGACGAAAGGAAGGACATGTCGATTTGAAGGTTGCGGGCAAACACAATGTTTACAACGCGCTTGCCGCTCTCGCCGCCTGTTTCTGTCTCGGGCTGGATATAAAAACGGTGTGTATGCTGCTGTCGGGCTTTTCCGGAGTGAGCCGCCGCTACGAAACCTTCGACTGCGGCTACACCAACATAGTGGCGGACTACGCGCATCATCCTTCCGAAATAAAGGCTCTACTGGACGCGGTCAAGCTGAAAAATTTCGACAACATTTATATGGTTTTTCAGCCGCATACATACAGTAGGACGAAGGGACTGTTCGACAGCTTTGTTTACTGCTTTTCGGGCGTAAAAAAGCTGTGGATACTGCCTGTTTACGCCGCGCGCGAAAAACCCATTGAAAATGTAAGCGGCGAAGCTCTTGCCGCCGCCGTCGACAGGGTGACGCCCTGCGAATACGTCGCCGACTTTGCCGCCGCAAAACGTAAAATAAAGGAAACGGCGAAAAAAAACGACATAGTGCTTATAGTCGGAGCGGGAGACGTAATCGATATGTGCGACGAGGAGCTGCTGTCTCCCCGAGGAGTGACGGGTTAAGCAAACGAAACGCTAAAACCGCAGAAGTTCTGCGGTTTTTTTGCGAAAAAAATTATTCTTTTTATTGATTTTTATTCAGTCGAGATTTACCACAACCGCGCCGTAGTCAAGCTCGTGCGCGTCGATTTTGGGAAACTCCCCGTCGAATTTATCGAACGAAATATCCGTCCTTTTAAAGTCGGACATTTTTATTACTTTGTTGGTCAAAAGGTTGAGCGCCGACGGATAATTTCCGTAGCCCGTGCGCGCGGTGCAGAGGGTTATATTCTTTTTTAAGGCTTGGGGCAGATTTATTTTCAGTCTGTCGTCCACAAAGCCTCCCACGCACAGCTTTGCGTTGAAGGCGCAGGCGTTTACCGCGTCGTCCACGCCGCTTGCGTCGTTTGCAAGATAAGCTACCTTTTCGCAGCGCCGTCCGCCCGTGATTGAAAACAATTCTTTTATCACGTCGCAGTTTTTCGGGTTGAAGGCGTAATAAATGTTGTTTGCGGAGGCTATGGCGAGCGCGTCGCCGTCCTCGTCCACAAGCACGGGGATTGCCTGATAGTAGCTGGCAAGCTGCGCCAAAATCACTCCCAACTTGCTTCCCGAAAAAATTGCTATGTGCTCGCCTTTTTCAAGTCTCAACGCGTCGAGTATGTGTATTGCCAACGCGACGTGCTCTGTTATCAGCGCGTTTTCCGATTTCAAAGGCTCGGGGATTTTGTGCAGACAGCTTTCGGGCAGGGTGATAAAGTCTTGCAGCAATCCGTTTTGCGTCTGTCCGAGACACTGCATATTTTCGCAGGCGGCATACTTTCCGTTGCGGCAGGGGAGACAGTTGCCGCAGGGCAAATGAGGCTCTATGACCACGCGGTCTATGCGGTTGAATTTGCTTTTGTCCGCGTCGAACAATTCGCTTACGACGCCGACGGCAAACCTCCCGACCGTGAGTCCGTCGGGGCAGTCCGTTTCTCCCGAAATGAGTTTTTTCTCGAAATTGCCCGTCAAGACTTTTTCGATTTTTACTTTTACGGTTTTGTCCTCGGTCAGACTGCTGGGCAAATCTACTTTGAGCCTGACGCCGTCAGGCTTGCTGTACTTCCACGCTTTCAAAAGAAAACTCCTTTTTGTTTCAGTTGCATTATACCAAAAACAAGAAAAAAAATCTACCGAATAACCGTAAGAAAATTCAGACGGTAAATTTATCGAAAATCCTTGACTTATCGCGCGGCGAGGTATATAATAGCAAGGCTATTGAAATTTTTAGAGGTAACGGCTATGAAAGAGAATATTCATCCTAATTATCACGAGGTTACGGTTGTCTGCGCCTGCGGCGAGACATTCAAGACCGGCTCCACCAAGAAGGATAATGTTATCAAGGTCGAAATTTGCAACAAGTGCCACCCTTATTTCACAGGCAAACAAAAGCTGGTGGACGCGGGCGGACGCGTGGACAAATTCAAGAAAAGATACGGTATCTGAAATTTGTGACTTGGTTTACGGGCACAGAATTATTTCTGTGCTCTTTTGTTGTACAAAGAAAAAAATACCTTGCCGCCGCTCCCTTTTAGTTGCTTAAAACGCGGCGCTTTGATATACTTTTAGACAATAAGGAAAATATGGCAAAAACAAAAATAGGCGGTCAGGCGGTTATCGAAGGCGTTATGATGCGCGGAGAAACCTCTATGGCGCTTGCCGTGCGGGACGAATCGGGCGAAATCAGACTGGAAACCACACGGCTCAAAAAGAAATCCAAAGCGGGGAAAATTCCCTTTGTCAGAGGCGTCGTCAATCTTGTCGCGTCTCTTGTTTCGGGCACCAGGATTCTTTACAAATCCGCCGAAATAGCGGGGGAGGAAGCCTCCGACACCGACCAAAAGGGCTTTAAGGCGGCAATGGCGGTTTCGCTTTTGCTCGGGCTTGTGCTGGCGGTCGCGCTGTTTATTTTTCTTCCCAGCCTTGTGCCCCAACTTATCGAAAAGATTTTTAAAACCGAACTTACGAATATGGGAACGCTGCTGATTGACAGCGCAGTCAAAGTGGTCATAATGCTGGGCTACTTCGTGTTTTGCGCGTCTGTCAAGGACGTGCGGCGCGTTTTCATGTATCACGGCGCGGAACACAAGACAATCAATTGCTTTGAAGCGGAAAAGGAGCTGACGGTGGAAAACGTGCAGAGCTCGAGCAAGCACCACGACCGCTGCGGAACAAGCTTCGTCGTTTTCGTAATAATAATTTCCGTCGTGCTGATGATTGCGGCGGGCATTGTCGCGGAGGCTTGCAATTTCCGTCTGTTTTTTAAAAACGTATTTGTGCGCGCGGGCATAAAGCTTGCTATGCTGCCGCTTACCGCCGCTGTTTCCTATGAGTTTCTTATGCTTCTCGCAAGGTCGGATTTCTTTTTGTTCGTGCCCTTCAAGTGGCTTGGCAAGCAGATGCAGCGACTGACGACAAAGGAGCCGGACGACTCGATGTGCGAGGTGGCGATTGCGGCTTTCAACGCCGTTCTGGAGCTTGACGCAGACCCCGAAAAGGAGACGGTAAGCTTTCCCCCGCCCGTGCCCGTGACGGATTTTCGCGCGGAAAAACGCCAATTCGTCGAGGAGAAGGGCTTGCAGGCGGATTGGGACTGGATTCTGTGCTCGCTGCTCAAAGTCAAACGAAGCGCCCTGACCGACTCCCGCGTCACGATAAGCTTCGGAGCGCGTCTCAAAGCCGAAAGGATGTTGAAGCAGGTGGCGGAGGGCAAGCCTCTGCAATATGTGCTCGGCTCGGCGCAGTTTTTCGAATACGAGTTCGAGGTCGACGAAAACGTGCTTATTCCACGTCCCGAAACGGAGCTTTTGACGGAGCAGGCGCTAAACGTCCTGGACAAGGGCGACAGAGTGCTCGACCTTTGCTGCGGCAGCGGGTGCGTGGGGCTTACTATTGCCAAAAAGACGGGTGCGGACGTGACTTTGGCGGATATATCGGCGGAGGCGCTTAAAGTTGCCGGACGCAATGCCAAAAAGCTCAAAGTAAAGGCGCATTTTGTCAGGACGGATATGTTTGACGGATTAAAAGGCGTCTTTGACATGATAGTGTGCAATCCTCCCTATGTGAAAACGGAAGAAATAGACAGGCTTGACGTAAACGTGAGGGAACACGAACCGCGCGTTGCTCTCGACGGCGGCGCGGACGGGCTTGATTTTTATCGTATAATAGCAAGACGGGCGTCGGATTTTTTGAAATCGGGCGGCAGACTTTACCTTGAAGTGGGTTACGGGCAGGCGGAGCTGGTTGCAGGCTTGCTGCGCGAAAACTTTTTCGTAAACATAAAAAAGGACTACGACGACATAGAGCGCATGATTCTGGCGCAGAAAAAATAAATATTTAAGGCATACAAGATGAACCCGATGTTTGACAAGCTGAAAAAAATAGAGGACAGGTACGAATTTCTGACTGCCGAAATTTCCCGTCCGGATATCATTGCCGACAATTCCGTCTGGAAAAAGCTGGTAAAGGAGCACAGCGGTCTGCAAGACGTCGTAAACGTATACAGGGAGTGGAAGCGCGCGGACGACAATCTTACCATGTCGATTGCCGCCCTCGAAACGGAAAAGGACAAAGAAATGTCGCAGCTTCTGCATGAGGAAATAGGCGTTCTCAAAACTCAAAAGGAAGAATTGGAGCAACGGCTCAAAGTGCTTTTGCTTCCCGTTGACCCCAACGACGAAAAAAACGTCATAGTGGAGATAAGGGCGGGTGCGGGCGGCGACGAAGCCGCGCTGTTTGCCGCGCAAATAAAGCGGATGTACTATATGTTCGCCGAAAAGCAGCGGTTTAAAATTGAGGAGCTTGACTGCAACGAAATGGAGCTGGGCGGACTTAAAGAAGCCTCTTTCATAGTTGTGGGAGCGGGCGCGTACAGCAAATTCAAGTTCGAGAGCGGCGTGCACAGGGTGCAGCGCGTTCCCGAAACGGAGTCTCAGGGGCGGATTCACACCTCCACGATAACGGTAGCCGTTTTGCCCGAGGCGGAGGATGTGGAAATAGAAATCAACGAAAAGGATTTGAAAATAGACACTTATCGCAGCGGCGGCGCGGGAGGGCAGCACGTAAACAAGACGGAAAGCGCCATACGCATGACGCATCTTCCAACAGGAATCGTGGTTTGCTGTCAGGACGAGCGCAGTCAGATAAAAAACCGCGAAAAGGCGATGAAAACGCTCAAAAGCAAGCTTTACGATTTTTATCGCTCGCAGGCGGACAAGGAGTATGCTGACGCGAGAAAAACTCAGGTAGGTACGGGCGACAGGAGCGAAAGAATCCGCACCTACAATTTTCCGCAGGGCAGAGTCACCGACCACAGAATAAATTTTACGCTTTATTCGTTGGACAGCTTTATGAACGGCGATATAGGTCAGATGATAGAAGCGTTGAGACTTGCCGACCAAACCGCAAGGCTGGAAAAGGGAGAATAAAAAGACAAAACACAAGGATTAAGCCTTTGGAGGACATAAAAAATGCTTAATATAACCAATCGTGCCAAAAACGTTTCGCCGTCCCTGACGCTGGCAATCACGGCGAAAGCCAACAAGCTCAAGGAAAGCGGAGTGGACATCGTCAGCTTTGCCGCGGGCGAACCGGACTTCAACACGCCCGAGTTTATCGTGAACGCGGCGAAGGACGCTCTCGACAAGGGATTGACTAAATACACTCCCGCAAGCGGAATCGCTCCCTTGAAAAAGGCGGTTTGCGCAAAGCTTAAACGAGACAATGCACTCGATTATCAGCCGGAACAGATAGTGATAAGCACGGGCGCAAAGCAGAGCCTTTTCAACACCTTGCAGACCGTGTGTCAGGAGGGGGACGAGGTCATTATCATAAGCCCTTATTGGCTGACCTATCCCGAGCTGATAAAAATCTGCGGCGCAAAACCCGTTGTTGTGGAGACAAAAGCGGAGGAGGGCTTTGCCTTGAACGTCGGACTGATTGAAAAGGCGGTTACGGACAAAACCCGCGCTTTGATACTGAATATGCCGAACAATCCTTCCGGCACGGTTTACGGCAGAGAAAAAATAGAAGAGCTTGCAGCGATGCTGCGCCGTCATCCCGACGTGTGGATTGTCGCGGACGAAATTTACGAGGCGCTCACCTACGACGGAATGGAGCACTTTTCCATCGCCCAAATAGACGACATGAAGGACAGGACAATCCTCATCAACGGACTCAGCAAGTCCTACGCCATGACGGGGTGGAGAATCGGTTACGCCGCAAGTCCCGCTTATGTCGCAAAGTATATGGGCGCGCTGCAAAGCCATCAAACCTCCAATCCCAACACGATAGCGCAGTATGCGTCGGTTACCGCGCTCGACGAGGGAGAAGCCTTTATCAAAAATATGCGCGCCGTGTTCGAGGAGCGACGCAACGCGCTGTGGAGCTTTTTGGACGAGGTGCCTTCGATTAAGTACGTCAAGGGCAACGGCGCGTTTTACGTTATGGTGGATATTTCCGCCCTGCTGGGGAAAAAGTACCGCGGCGAGACGATAGACAGCGCTCTTAAATTTTCCGAGCTGCTGACCGAGCACGCGCACGTTTCCACCATCCCCTGCGAATGCTTCGGCATAAACGGCTACATACGGCTCACCTACACGCTAAGCATTGACCGCATACGCGAGGGCGTGGAGCGTCTGAAAAGGTTTATTGAAGAAATTAAGTGAAATTTCATTCAAAAGGCTTGAACAAGAAAGGATTTCTGTTACAATATTAACAATCAAACAATTCGCCAATCAATCGGAGGTCGAAACAAAGAATGGCAAAAATCAACATTATTTACGGAGAAAAAGGCTCAGGCAAAACGAAAAAAATGGTGGATTCCGCAAACAGAAGCGTGGAGGAAGCCAAAGGCGTTGTTGTCTACATCGACAAGGACAACTCCCGTATACATGACCTTGAACACACCATCAAGTTAATTGACGCAAGCGAATACAAGGTCGACAGCGAAGAGACCTTTATCGCTTTTCTCAAAGGCGTGCTTGCAGGCAACTACGACATCGAAAAGGTGTTTGTGGACAGCATGGCGAGAATCGTGCGCAAGGACATAAAGGAAATAAGCGGCATTATGACCGAGCTGGAAATGCTGTCCAATATGTTTATGGTGGAATTTACTCTTTCCATAAGCTGCGCCCGCGAAAACCTTCCCGTATTTATATCGAAATTTGCAGAGTGAACGAAACGTCCCGTTTTACGGGACGTTTTTTTTGCAAACGCCGTTGAAATTATATATTTTAATTGAAAAATTCGGCGCAAAAGCGTTAGAGTACGCTTTTGCTTGTCAAAAATCGTTGTTTGTGATATTATTTAAGCTAAAAAAGAAACATGAATAACGCGTCGGGAGAGGTCGGTGCAGATGAGCGAGCAAAACGCAAAACAAATCATATTCAGCGGAATACAGCCAAGCGGTCAGATTACTATCGGAAATTATCTCGGAGCGTTGGCGAATTGGGTGGAGTTGCAGGATAAATACGACTGCATATTCTGCGTTGTCGATATGCACGCCATAACGGTGCAGCAAACGCCCTCGACGCTCAGGAACAACACCTTGGAGCTTGCCGCGCTGTACTTTGCCTGCGGCATAAACCCCGAAAAAAGCACTGTTTTCGTTCAGTCCCACGTGCCCGCGCACGCCGAGCTGGCTTGGGTTTTGAACACCCTCACCTATGTCGGAGAGTTGAACCGCATGACGCAGTTCAAGGAAAAGGCGCGCCGCCACAGCGAAAATCTCAACATGGGACTCATGGATTATCCCGTTCTTATGGCAAGCGACATTCTGCTTTATCAGACGGATTTGGTGCCCGTGGGCGCCGACCAAAAGCAGCATTTAGAGCTTGCCCGCGACCTTGCCGCGCGTTTCAATGCGCGATATTCTCCCACCTTTGCCGTGCCTGAGCCTTTCATACCGCAAAACGGCGCGCGGATAATGAGTCTGTCGGAGCCGACGGCGAAAATGAGCAAATCGGACGACAACGACAACGGTTACGTATCGCTGACCGATTCGCCCGACGTCATACGCCGCAAGTTCAGGCGGGCAGTCACCGACAGCGACACTCACGTGCGTTTCGGCAAGGACAAGCCCGCAATCTCAAATCTGCTGACAATTTATTCGAGATTTTCCGGAATTTCGATTGAACGCATAGTGGAGCAGTTTGAGGGCAGGGGCTACGGCGAATTGAAGGACTGCGTGGCAGACGCGGTAATCGCAGGTCTTGAACCCGTTCAAAAAAGACTCAGGGAGTTTTCGGCGGACAAATCGTATATTGCGGAGGCGCTCAAAAGGGGCGCGGAGCAAGCGGCGAAAAGAGCGGAGAAAACGCTTTCCAAGGTGTACAGAAAAATTGGCTTTGTTCCGAGGTTTTGATGTTCGGTTACTTAAATGTGGAAAAGGAACGCTTGACTCAGGGCGAATACGGCTTGTGGCATACATTTCTTTGCGGCGTCTGTTTGTCTGCAAAACGGTTGTTGAACAATTCCTCGCGCCTGACAAGCAATTACGACATTAACTTTTTCAACGTGCTCTTTCACAGCTATCTGAACATCGACGTCGAGATTTACAACGACAAGTGCGCGGCGAGTCCGTTCAAAAAGCGCCCGCTTTTAAGGCCCGACGAGATAACGGACAAGCTGGCGCAGGCAAACGTAATCCTTATGTATTACAATCTATTGGACGACAAGCGCGACGGAGGTATGAGCCTTAAAAAAAGAGCGGCGTTCAATCTGTTGAAAAAGCCTTTTTCAAAGGCGTCGCAGGCGGCTCCTCAATTGGCGCGGACGATAGAAAACCGTTACCGCGAGCTTGCGCGGCTTGAAGAAGAGGATTGCCGCGTGCTGGACATGGTGTGCGAGCCGTTTTCGGCGCTGACGAGAGATTTCGCCGTGTGGGCGTTGGGAGAGGAAAACGTCGGCGAATATATTTTGAATCTGTGCTATAATATAGGCAAGTGGATTTATCTTATTGACGCGCTGGACGACCTGGAAAAGGATTATGCCCGCAAAAACTACAATCCTCTTGTCGCTTGTCTGGGCGGATTCGAAAGCGCCTCCGACTTTGTCGAAAAAAACCGCGAGACGCTGGATTTTGTGTTTATGACAACTCTCAACAAGACTGCCGAGAGCTTCAACGACTGCAATCTGACCAAATACGTTTGCGTGCTTAAAAACGTGATTTACGAATTTATACGCAACAAGACCAAGACCGTATTTGAAAAATATAAAAGGGAAAATTAGATATATGGAAAATTTATACGATATTATCGGCGTGTCGCCTTCCGTTTCCGACGAGGAGCTGGACAGCGCATACAAAAAGCTTCGCGAAAAATACGGCGAGGAGCGTTTTCAGAACGGTCCCGCGGGAGAAGAAGCTGCCGACAAGCTGGAAAAGCTGGAACGCGCTTACAGCGAAATCAAGCGCGCCCGTTCCGAATACAAATCTTACGGTCAGGATTCGGAGCAGGCTTACGCCGCAATCGAAGAAGTGCTCAAAAACGGCGACATAAACAAGGCGCAGGAGATGTTGGACAATCTTACGCCGCGCACCGCAGAGTGGCATTATCTTCAATCGATAGTGTTTTACAAGAAAAATTGGTTTCTCGAGTCCAAAAAGCAGCTTGAATTTGCGCTTTCTCTCGACCCGCAGAACATGAAATACAAAAATTCGCTTGAAAAGCTCAACAAGATTCTGGCGAGCAACGCCGTGCCGCCTGAGCAGATGCGCACCACCTCGGCGCCGGCGGGCAACGGTTATACCGCGCCGGCGGGCAACGGAACATGCACGGGCAGCTGTTGCGGCGACGTGTGTCTTGCCAATCTTTGCTGCGAGTGCTGCGGCAGAGGCTTCTGCGGATGAGACGCGCCAATAAAATCGCGCTTGCTGGGGTTATGGGAGCAATCGCGTCGGCGCTTCTGATTGGCGCAGTCTATCTTCCCGTTACGTTGACGCTGTCGGTCGTAGCTTCCGTAGTGGCGGCAATACCCGCGTTGACATACGAGAAAAGCGTCGGCTACTGCATAGCAATCGCCGCAGTTGCCGCCGCTCTGTCCATGATTATTTCAGGCAGATTTTTCTATGTTCTTCCGTTTGCGGTTTTTTTCGCGCCGTATATAATTGCCAAAGTGTATGTCGACAAAAGCAGATTGTCCGCGCCCTTCAAATGGCTTATAAAATACGCCGTCCTGGAAATCGCGCTCGGGCTTCTGGTATTGCTCACCTATTTGTTTTTTTCGGAGAGCTGGGAGCATTACACGTCGCTCGGATGGTTTTTGTGGGTGTTTTTGCTTGTGCCGCAAGCGGCGCTTGTGCCGTATGACCTGATTCTCGGCGGAGGACTCAGATACTTGTCTTCGCTGATAAAAAAAAGAAACGGAAACGGCGCTCCTCCCGCCGAAGAAAATTAAAAGCGTCCCAAAGGGACGCTTTTTTGCTTTCAGACTGCTATTCCGTTGGCAAAGGCAAAATTGTTGTTTAAACCTATGGTCGGATTCGCGCCCGTGCAGCGGTTTCCGCAAGGGTTGCAGCACGCGCTGAAAATCATGATGCCAACGGCAATGAGCAGTCCCGTAGTCACGCTCAGCTTGTTGTCTTTGTCCAGCACAGCGTATAAAAGCAGCAGGTATAAAAGGTTGTTTCCTATGTTCATACAGACCTCCTTTTGACAAACGTCGTTTCTTTACTACAATATGCGCGAAAATCCGCAAGTGTGCGGGTTTTAAAATATTTTCATGGAAATTCTCGACAACAAGACAAGAAAAGAAGTTTCTTATTATCTTCCGAGCGTCAAGTCCGCGTCAAGACTTGCGGATTTTTTCGCTCTGTTTTCCGATTGCAGCCGTTTGCGCGTCATTTCCGCGCTGGCAATAAGCCGTATGTGCGTGACGGACCTTGCCGACGTGTGCCGCATGAATCAGACGACCGTATCCCATCAGCTGCGCAGTTTGAAAAGCATGGGAATAGTGGAGAGCGAGCGGCAGGGCAAAATCGTGTTTTATAGGCTTGCGGACAACAAAATCAACGATATTTTGCTGTGCGGGGTGGAATTTGTAGGCTACGCCGCCGCCGCAAACTGATTTTTTCCTTTCCTTTCGGATATTATATGCAAAAATTTTTCCGTATGTGATATAATCTTTTTATGAGTTTACGGGACAAGCTGCGCGATTTGCCGACGGACAGCGGCGTTTATATCTATATGGACGGCGAAGGAAAGGTGCTGTACGTAGGCAAGGCAAAAAACCTGCGCAACCGCGTGAGGCAGTATTTTTTCGTGTCCTCCAACAAAACGGAAAAGGTTTTGGCTATGCTTACGCACATAGCCGATATGCGTTATATAATAACCAAAAGCGAAACGGACGCGCTGGCGCTGGAAAACACGCTGATAAAAAAATATTCGCCGCCCTACAACATAATGTTGAAGGACGACAAGCAGTATCCCTTCGTAAGGCTAGATTTGCGGAGGGCTTTTCCGCGTCCGGAAATAACCCGCAAGGTGGTTGACGACGGAGCAAAATATTTCGGCCCCGTCATGGGCAGCACAAAACAGCTGCTTGCCATGCTGGGAGACATATTTCCGACCGCCGCCTGCCGACTCGATTTCAAAAAGCTTCCGAAAAACTTCCGCGCGTGTCTGAATTATCATATAGGCAGGTGCAGCGCGCCCTGCATAGGCAAGGTTGACAAGGAGACCTACGACGGCTATGTCAAGGGGATAATCGAGTTTCTCAACGGCAACACGAGACAGGCGGAGCAACGTCTGACGGAGCTTATGAACCAAGCCTCGCAGGCGGGAAATTTTGAAAAAGCAATCGTTTACCGCGACCGTCTCAGGCTGATTGAACGTATAAAGGAAACAAAGCTGGTGACGCTTGGCAAGCCTGTGAACCTCGACGTCTTTGCGATTGCCCACAACGGACGCACCGCCGTCGTCAATCAGACTATGGTAAGGCAGGGCAAGGTTCTGCTTGTGGAAAACTATCCTGTGACTGACGCCGGTCTGGACGAAAGACAAACGCTGTCGAGCTTTCTCACGATGTATTTTTCCGCCACCAATTCGGTTGGCAGTCAGGTGCTGCTCAACTGTTGTCCCGACGACCTCGCCGCTTTGGAACAGCTGCTGTACGAGCGATACGGCAAAAAAATACGAGTGTTTATGCCCGTGCGCGGGGTAAAAAAGCAGCTGACGGAAATGGCTTACTCAAACGCCGCCGAGCAGCTTGAAAAAAGTCAGGCGAAAAGCGACAGACACGAGGCAAAAACTTCGGGCGCAGTCAGGGACCTTAAAAATCTGCTCGGGCTGTCTTCCCTTCCGCGCAGGATGGAGTGTTACGACATAAGCAATATCAGCGGCACGGACAAGGTTGCGTCAATGGTGGTTTTTACGGACGGCGAAAAGGACGCTTCGCAGTACCGCCGCTTCAAAATCAAAACGGTAGAGGGCGCAAACGATTTTGCAAGCATGGAGGAGGTTTTGAATCGTCGCCTTTCAAGACTCAAAGAGGGGGACGAGGGCTTCGGAAAAAGACCCGACCTGATTGTGGTGGACGGCGGTCTCGGACAGCTGTCAAGCGCGAAAAAGGCAATGGAAAACGCAGGGGAAAATATAGAGCTTATTTCTTTGGCAAAGAGAGAGGAATTGGTGTACACAACGCGGGACAACGAGCCCGTGAGGCTGCCTCCCGGAAGCCACGCCCACAACCTGCTGATTAACATCAGAGACGAAGCGCATAGATTTGCCATAACTTATTTCCGCAAGCTGCACAACAAAAACGCGCTCCGCTCGGAGCTGGACAAAATCGAGGGAATCGGCGCAAAAAGACAGGCGGCGCTTTTAAAGCGTTTCAAAAACATTGAAAGCATATCCGCCGCCTCGATAGAAGAATTGGCAGCCACCGAAGGACTTACGCTCGCGGCGGCGCGGAACGTATTTGACTATTTCAACAAATAAAAAATCCCCGACGGAAAAGGACAATTCATATATGAAAATAGAGAAGAATTCTGAGATTCTTCTCTATTTTCGTTACAGATAAATTTAATTTAACGTTTCGGAAATTTCAGTTCCATGTCTTTCAATTCCTTTACTTTTTCTTCGGCTTCTGACATTGTCCATTTTGCGGTGATTGAAATTTTTGACCGTTTACCTATGCTTGTAACATGTACGAATGAAAATACGAAAATAATAAACTCGTCGACATTAGTAATGCGAATAGATAAACACGGCTCGATAAAATACGATATATAACTGTTTTGTTCCCCATTGATGATTTTCTGAAAAACATTTATCAATTCAGACAATTCATATGTCAATAAACAAGGAGTGATATACGTTTTTTCTTTTTTTCCGTCTCGATAATAAATTTTTAAACTTAGCCAATTAGCGTCATAATTAAATTCTTTTTTTGATGATTTTTTTTCACGAGGAAATTCGTACCCGATTACATTGAAGTCTATGCCCTTGTTTTTCTCCGAAATAAGCATCGTACCCTTCCTCTAGGATTCCTGTAATTTTTCAGATATTGTAAAACAAACAAATAAAAAAGTAAAATAAAAAAGCGCACTTGCCCGGCTTGCAAGGTATAGTGCGCTAAACTCAAATTATGCGGCAAAAATTCCCTGTGGGAAGCACGATACACGTCGGGAATTTTATGTCGGAAAATTCAGCTGTGCGTATCCCGACGTTTCCCCGAAATTTGTTCTACGGCAATTTCGAAAACTGCCGTATTCGCGGCGCATTTTTCGGGAACCGCGGTTTCGGCATACCCGCAGTGTTCCAAAATCTTTTTCAGCCCCCGTTCCGCTTCCCCGCCGTCGAGCAGACGGCACCTGCCGATAGCGATAAAGCTTTCGTACAGACAGGTGACGGACGCGGCGGTTTTTTTGTATCTGTAAAAATTGTCTCCCTCCACGCATACAAAGGGATTTTTTGTCAGCAGCTCGAATTTTTTTCCTTCCCTTGCTCAGTGAAAATAAAAGGTAGGTTGTTCGTCGCTCCAATCGAAGCCGAAGGATACGGGCACGACATAGGGCTGTTTTTCGTCGGAAATGCCTAGTCTTATTACGTCAGTATTTCGGAACAAATCTTTTATTTCTTCCTTATCCGTTATTTCTCTGAGCTGTTTGCGCATCTTTTTCTCCTTTCGGGCAAAATTATAAACCGTTGCCGGAATTTTTTCAAGTGTGTTCGGACTTTTTGTCTTTTTCGGGCGCGCAAAGAAAAATTTTTGGCGGCGCGTTTAAATTTTTGTTTTCCGTCAAAAATATCTGTCATGAAGGATTTCAGAAGAAAGGCTTTTATCTTGATGTTATGCTTTGCCATGCTGGCGTTGCTGCTTGTAAACTCTCCGGGAGACTTTGTTCACCGCGTAAAAATAGTCGGCGGTACATACAGCTTCTTTTACGACGGCGAAACGGATTGCGGCGAGCGCGTCATACGCAACGGCGCGGGAAGCATAGTGCAGTGCGGACTTGACCGTGCGGCGGAGGCTCCACGCGGATATGCGGGAGTTTCGGTTTCCTTTGCGGGAGACGCTTCCGATTTGGAGGAATGGCTTGAATTACTGCGTGCCGACAAAATCTTTTGCGAAACAATCGGAGACGGGATAGTGTGCGTTTACGGCTATTCTCCGTTGCTAAAAGGCGGAATACAGGTTGACGGCAGGAAAATCAACGTACAGATTGCGTTGAACCAAGGCACGGTGCATATAGGCTCCCCGCTGCTGCTGGGCAGTTATTGAAAAATTTCCGTTGCGGATGTTTAAAAAGCGTCGGACGGTCAACAATACATATCACATTGTGAGAAATTAGGAGGCAATTCAAAAATGAGTACACAAAAATCAAACAACTTTCTGCGGTTTTTGCGTCAGAATCTGGTTCTGATAATAATAATCGCCTGCGTGCTTGCAATAACGGGAATTATACTCGGCGTGAGCTTGGGCAAGTCGCCTGTGACGCCTGTCGGTCCGTCGGTTAACGACACCTATCTCGGAGAATTCAACGATTATCTCGTTCCGCCCAAGTCCGAAGAACAAAAGCCTACGTTCATGTCTCCCGTGGCGGAATATACGCTGGGCATGGATTACAGCCGCGACAGCGAATACGTGCTTGTGTTCAAAAAGACGCTCAACGAGTGGAGCGTGCACAACGGAGTGGACTTCCTCGCCGAGGAGGGCGCTGCCGTGGTGGCAATCTGCGACGGCACGGTAACCTCTGTGAGAAACGAGTACGGCATGGGCAATATCGTTGAGATTACCCACGCCGACGGACTGGTAAGCTCCTACTTCTCCCTCGGCGACGATATAGAAGTGTCGGAGGGCGACAAAGTAAAGAAGGGCGACAAAATCGGAAGCGTTTCCACGTCTGCGGCTTATGAATGCGCAGAGGGCGCCCACCTTCATCTTGAAATGAAAAAGGACGGAAAATTCGTCAACCCCGCAAATTATTTCGATATAAACAAAGACTGAAATCCGCTAGGATTTTTCGGTGTAAAACAAGACCTCCGGCGTCCCCTCCGGAGGTCTTCTGCCTAAATTCAACAAAAATCAGCCAAAACACTCAAACTGCCGCGCTGTCAATCGGCTAAAATCTATTTACTCGCTCATGACAGTTTACATAGAATACGTCGTTATCGACAATATGACTATGAACACGCTGCTTTTGTACGCCGCGTTTCTTACGCTCAGACAAAAGCCGCGGTTGTGGCGCGTCCTGCTTTCCGCGCTGCTGGGCACGTTGTGCGCACTTGCAATGCCGCTGCTCAAAATTCCGTCGTGGGTTTCCTTTATTTTGAAAATCGCCGTCGCGCTGCTCATGACATTGGTCGTTTTGCCGAAATTTAAATTAAAATACTATATTATGTCTAATCTGATTTTTGTGGCATATACATTTGTATTGGGGGGAGCGATTTTAGGGCTGTTCTACATGACGGGAACGGATTTTAAGGCGATGTCCGCTTTCACTTATTCGGCAACAGTGCCCGTAGGGCTGTACGTCGCGGGCGTCGCGCTGTTTGCGGAGCTTGTGTTCAACGTCGTGCGATACATATCTTCGGCTAAAAAGCGGAGCGCGTTTATGCGCAGAGTCAAGCTTGCGGTAGGCGGTAGAACTTTTTTGCTTAACGGCTATGTGGACAGCGGAAACCTGCTAGAAAGCGACGGGCTGCCCGTCTGTTTCGTGCTGGACAAGCGGCTGTCGCGGTTTGCAACCGAGCTTTTGGCGCAGAGCATAACCTTGCCGTCCGCGAAAACAGACGAAAAGTTTAAGGTTATCTTTTACGAAACGGTGGCGGGCGCAAGACAGCGGGCATATGCCTTCAAGCCCGACCTGTTTGAGGTGGAGGACAAACCCAAAGAGGTTTACGTCGCGCTTGCGGGAAAGAAAATGCGCAAAGGAGGGCAGTTCGACATACTGCTCAACTCCTCTTTGGAGGAATAAAAAAGAAGAAAATCAAAAATAAACTTTTAAAGGAAGAAAAATCATGAAAATCCTCGCTTTTATCAAAAACCTGTTTGACTTTGGCAGCTGGAAGGAAAAAATAGTTGCCTTTATCTGCGGCGCGGAGGCTCTGCCCAAACCCTTGACTCCCGAGCAGGAGGCGGAAATGGTCGCCCTTGCGGCGGAGGGGGACGAAGAGGCGCGCGACAAGCTCATAGAGCACAATCTGCGGCTTGTGGTTTACCTTGCCAAAAAATTTGAAAATACCGGCATAGATTTGGAAGACCTCGTGTCGGTAGGAACCATCGGTCTGATAAAAGCGGTCAACAGCTTCGAGCCGGTCAAAAAAATCAAGCTGGCGACGTATGCGAGCCGTTGTATCGAAAACGAAATTCTCATGTATCTGAGAAAGGTGGTGCGCTGCAAGATGGAGGTATCACTCGACGAGCCTTTAAACGTGGACAGCGAGGGCAACGAGCTGCTTTTGGGGGATATACTCGGCACGGACAACGACCTTGTTTACAACGACATCGAGGTGTCGGTGGAAAAGGAGCTGCTTAACCTGAGCCTCAACAAGCTGTCCAAGCGCGAGCAGCAAATAGTCAATCTGCGTTTCGGATTAAACGGCGCGGAGGAAAAAACGCAAAAAGAGGTCGCGGATTTGCTTGGCATTTCCCAATCCTACATATCCCGTCTGGAAAAGAAAATCATAACTAGACTTAAAAAAGAAATCATAAAAATGGTGTAAAGCGACGGCTCCCTTTAATGGGAGCTGTTTTTTCGCATGAAAAAAAACGGCTTTCGCCGTTTGAGTTCAAAAATGTGAATCCAAGGTCGACAAGCAAAGCCGGAGCGGTATCCGGGCAGGCGGCTCCTCCAAAGCACCCTCGTGGCACACAGTGAAATCCGCTTAATGCTGCTGCTTCCGCCCTGACATGGTTCACGGCTCGCCGTTGCACGAGACCCTGTTATCAACGCTCCTTACCTGTTCCTGCCTCCCACAATGCTTGCCTTCCTTGGCATTCGGCCACGCTGTAGCGGATTGCGTGTAACAGGGCACCGCTAGCTCCCCGCCTATCACATGGACGCATTATAGCATATAAGCGATTTTTTGACAACTTTTTTTTGGTCGCAAAAAGCCGAAAAAGGTTTAAAAAAGGAAAAAGAGAGGATTATTAAGAGGCGGATAAAACGCGGAAGGGTTTTTTACCTCCCAAAACGCTGGACAAAAGCCTTTTCGGTGGTGTAAAATAAACAAATACCGCGTCCTTTGAGGTGCGGTACGGACAAAAATTTTGAGTCGGCGTTTTGAAGAGAAAAGGACGTCGGCAGGGACGGTTTTTATATGTACGAAAAAGTCAGCACGACGCTCGATTTTGTGGAGCGCGAAAAGAAAACGCTTGAATTTTGGAAGGAAAACAAGGTTTTTGAAAAGACAAACGAAAAAAACGCGGGCAAGGAAGCGTTCACCTTTTACGACGGTCCGCCTACCGCAAACGGAAAGCCTCACGTAGGTCATATCCTCACGCGCGTCATGAAGGATATAATTCCGCGCTACAAAATCATGAAGGGGTATTCGGTTCTGCGCAAGGCGGGCTGGGACACCCACGGTCTGCCCGTCGAGTTGGAAGTGGAAAAGCTGCTGGGCATAGACGGCAAGCAGGAGATAGAAAAATACGGAATCGAGCCTTTCATAAACAAATGCAAAGAAAGCGTCTGGAAATATGAAAAAGAATGGGAAATCATGAGCGACCGCGTCGGTTATTGGGTGGATATGGAGCATCCTTACGTCACCTACGACAACAATTACATCGAGTCGGTCTGGTGGTCTCTCAAAAAGGTTTACGAAAAGGGACTGCTCTACAAGGGGCACAAAATCGTTCCCTACTGCCCGCGCTGCGGCACGGCGCTTTCAAGCCATGAGGTGGCGCAGGGCTACAAGGAGGTAGAGGAAAAATCCGTTTACGTCAAATTCCCCGTTTCCGGAGAGGAAAACACGTTTTTCCTTGTGTGGACAACCACTCCCTGGACGTTGCCGAGTAACGTGGCGCTGTGCGTCAATCCTGAGGAAAGCTATGTCAAAATCAAGGCGGACGACGGATTTTATTGGCTTGCCGAAGCGCTTGCGGACGATTTGTTTGAAAAATACGAGGTGGCGGAAAAGGTTTTTGGCAGGCAGCTTGAAGGCAAAAAATATCAGCCCATGTTCGACTGGGCAGGGGTTGAAAACGCCTATTACGTCACCTGCGACGGATACGTGACGCTTACCGACGGAAGCGGCATCGTCCATATCGCGCCCGCTTTCGGCGAGGACGACGCCAAGGTCGGAGCAAAGTATAAGCTGCCTTTCGTGCAGTTGGTGGACGAAAGGGGATGCTTTAAGGATGACGCGGGAGAACTGAAAGGTATTTTCTGCAAAAAGGCCGACCCCGTTATTATCGAAAATCTCAGACAAAGGGGCTTGCTTTTCAAGGAGCAGATGTACGCTCACAGCTATCCCTTCTGTTGGAGATGCGACACTCCGCTTCTGTATTACGCCCGCAAGTCCTGGTTTATAAGAATGTCGGCTATGAGGGAAAGACTGCTCAAAAGCAATTCGGAAATAAACTGGATGCCCGAGTCCATCGGTACCGGCAGGATGGGAAACTTTCTCGAAAACGTCATAGATTGGGGAGTTTCGCGGGAGCGTTATTGGGGGACTCCGCTGCCCGTATGGGTTTGCGGCGACTGCGGAGAAATACACGTCGTAGGTTCGAGACGGGAGCTTTCCGAGCTGTCGGGCTGCGACGCGGACATAGAGCTGCACCGCCCTTATATCGACAAGGTTACGTTTAAATGCAAAAAGTGCGGCGGCGAAATGAGGCGCACTCCCGAGGTCATAGACTGCTGGTATGACAGCGGCAGTATGCCCTTTGCGCAGTTTCATTATCCCTTTGAAAACAAGGAGCTGTTCGAAAAGAATTTCCCCGCCGATTTCATAAGCGAGGCGGTTGACCAAACACGCGGCTGGTTTTACACTCTCACGGCGATTTCCACTCTGCTCTTTGACCGCGCGCCCTTTGAAAACTGCATCGTTTTGGGACACGTCAACGACAAAAACGGCATGAAGATGTCCAAGCACAAGGGCAACGTCGTGGACCCGTTCAGCGTGCTGGACGTGCAGGGTGCGGACGCCGTGCGCTGGTATTTTTACACGTCAAGCGCGCCTTGGCTGCCAAGCCGTTTTTATCCCGACGCCGTGAGCGAGGTTCAACGGAAGTTTCTCGGCACGTTGTGGAACACTTACGCCTTTTTCGTTTTGTACGCGGATATAGACGGCTTCAACCCGACGGAGCACAGGCTGTCCGACTGCAAGCTGACGGTCATGGACAGGTGGGTTCTTTCCGAACTCAATTCGCTGGTAAAAACAGTCGACGAAGGGTTGGATAAATACGAAATTACCGAAACCGCGCGCGCAATCGAGGAGTTTACCGACAAGGTGAGCAACTGGTACGTGCGCAGAGGGCGGGAGCGCTATTGGGGCAGCGAGTGGACGGAGGACAAGAAGGCGGCTTACGTCACGCTGTACACCGTCCTTACGACGTTTGCCAAGCTTGCCGCGCCGTATGTGCCGTTCATTACCGAAAGCATTTATCAGAATCTGGTGCGCAACTTTGACAAAAACGCGCCCGTTTCCGTGCATTTGTGCGATTTCCCCGTTTGCGACGCGGACTTCATAGACAAAAAGCTGGAAAAGGAAATGGAGGAATTGCTCGAAGTGGTGGTTTTGGGACGCAGCGCGCGCAACGCGGGCAATCTCAAAAACCGTCAGCCGCTTGCCGCCATGTACGTCGTAAGCGACAAAATCGGAAACATGGACAATGTGCGGGATATTCTGCTGGACGAGCTTAACGTGAAAAACGCGGTGTTTTCGTCGGACGGCGGAGATTTCGTGACATACGAACTCAAACCTCAGCTCAAAACGCTGGGTCCCAAATACGGTTCGCTGCTTGGCGGAATCCGCCGCTTCCTTGCGGAATGCGACGCTGCGGAGGTGGTGAAAACCGTGCGCGACGGAAAACCGTACAGAACGGTTGTCGACGGAAAGGAAGTGGAGTTTGCGGAGGAGGATTTGCTTGTTTCCACTAAAAACGCCGAAGGCTTTTTCGCCGCGAGCGACAAGGGGCTGACGGTGGTTCTTGACGCCAACCTTACGCCCGAGCTGATAAAGGAAGGACTCTCGCGCGAGCTTGTCAGCAAAATTCAGACCATGCGCAAGGAGAGCGGCTTTGTCGTGACCGACCATATAAGGATAAATTACGTCGCGGACGACGAAATAAAAGCCGTATTCAAAGAGTTCGGCGACGAAATTGCCGGGGATACCCTGTGCGACGAAATCGCGGAGGGCACGGAAGGCGAGTCGGTCAAGGAATGGAACGTGAACGGCCACGCCGTCAGGCTTGCGCTTACCCGTATCGTCAAAAAATGAAAATAAACAGAGAATGGAAGGACTTTGAAATATTGGCAACGGGCGACGGCGAAAAGCTTGAGCGTTGGGGCGACACCGTGCTGTTGCGCCCCGACCCGCAGGTGATTTGGCGCGCGGACAAGCCTTTGACTCAAATCCGCCGTCCCGACGCGCGTTATATCCGCAGCCAAACGGGGGGCGGCAGTTGGGAAGCCTCCAAGCCGCTCGGCGAATGGATTGTGGGTTGGAGGGAGCTTAAATTCAAGGTCAAGCCCATGGGCTTCAAGCATACGGGGCTTTTCCCCGAGCAGGCGGCAAATTGGGCTATGCTCATAGACATGATAAAGTCGAGCGAAAAGCCCGTCAACGTGCTCAATCTGTTTGCCTACACGGGCGGAGCGACGGTTGCGTGCGCCAGCGCGGGGGCAAGCGTATGCCACGTGGACAGCGCAAGAAACATGGTGGAGCGCGCGAGGGAGAACATGGAGCTGTCCGGGCTTTCGGAGCGTCCCGTGCGCTATATCGTGGACGACTGCAAAAAATTTGTGCGGAGAGAAATAAACCGCGGCAGGCGTTACGACGCGCTTATCATGGACCCTCCGAGCTACGGCAGGGGACCCAACGGCGAGCTTTGGAAAATAGAGGAGGATTTGTACGACTTTGTGGAGCTTTGTTCGGGAGCGCTTGAAAAAACTCCGCTTTTCGTACTTATCAATTCCTCCACGACGGGCTTGCAGCCGGCCGTGCTGAAAAATATTTTGACTAAATTTTTCGGAGACAGGGGCGGTCGAATCGAAGCGTATGAGGTATGCCTGCCCACCGACGAGGAGGGCATAGTTCTGCCCTGCGGAGCGAGCGGACTTTTTCGTCGCAGCGACAAAGCGGAGAAAAGATGAAAAAACAGTTTACTATGGAGGACGTCCCCGTTTTATACGAGGACAAGCATATAATTGTCGTGGTCAAGCCGCAAAATATGCCCAGTCAGGAGGACAAAAGCGGCGACACGGATTTGTTCAACCTGCTCAAAGAGTACATAAGACAAAAGTACGACAAGCAGGGCAATGTTTTTCTCGGATTGGTGCACCGTCTCGACCGCACGACGGGAGGACTCATGGTTTTCGCCAAAAACAGCAAGTGCGCGGCGCGTCTGTCCGAAGCCATAAAGAACGGCGAGGTGGACAAGCGTTATCTTGCCGTCCTCGTGGGCAAGCCGAGAGAAAAGTCCGCGACGCTTGTCAACTATCTCAAAAAAAATTCTCTGACTAACACCGTATACGTGGCAACGGAGACGACGGAGGGCGCCAAGCGCTCGGAGCTTTCGTACAAGCTGCTCGATTCGGTGGACGACGTCATTTCTCTTGTCAAAATCAAATTGGAGACGGGGCGCAGCCATCAGATTCGCGTTCAGTTTTCTTGCAGGGGGCTTCCCGTTTTCGGAGACGCGAGATACGGAGGCAACACCCTCATGAAGGGGGCAAATCTGGCGCTGTGGGCGGCTGAATTGTCTTTTTTACATCCCGTAACCAAGGACAGGATGGTTTTCGTCTCTTATCCGCCCGAGGATAACGAGCCGTGGAAGAAATTCAATCTGGAAAAATATCTCGATTACGGTCATTTTAACAGCCAAATAGATTGACAAAGTTTGCGGAATATTTTACACTATAAGACAGGTCAACATTGGAGGACTGACAATGAAACACAAAAATTTAGCCATTATTGCCATATTATTGGTGTTTTGCGCGACGTTGCTCGGCGTATTTTTCGGCGGAGGCGGAACTGCGGACGCGGCTGTGACCACGGGCACAAGCCTGTTCACTTCTTCGGTAGGCAGCACCACCGTCACCTCCACGCCGCAGGCGCAGGGGATTTTGATTACCTACAAGACCTCTGCGGAGGAGAGCGCAGTGCTTTACAGGCGCAACCTTGACATGAATTATTTCGGAATCAAAATCAAGGTCAATTCCAAGCATTTCGAGTCCTTCTATGTGGAGCTGACCGACACGGAGGACAGCGGAAACGTAGTGGTCGCCGATTTTTCGGCGGGAGAAACCGAGGGCACGATGAAGGTGCTTTTGTCCGACGCGCTTGACACGGAAATACAGAGCACCAACAGCGTCGAGACAGTCATCGGGACGACGGACAAGCCGATAGGCTCCGACGACGTGATAGAGCTTGTTTACGCCGCCGACACGGAAAATTTCACGGGGCAGTTCACGGTCAAAGTTTATCACAACGACGGTACCGAAAGCGAATATGTCTTGGCTGTTGAAGAGGGCGACGAAAAGGTGGAATTCGTGTGGCTTCACGGCGCCGCCGACCAAGTCATCGCGCCGCTTATGGAAGCCAAGATGAGAGTAGGCGTCACCGGACAGGAAACGCAGGACAACGTGGACGACGACGTCACTCCGGTAAATTCCTCTCTCCATATTCAGTCGATTAGCAATATTCTCGGCGAGCAGGGATTGACAAGCAACGAAACCTCCGTGGAGGAAAACGTGGTGCCTCCGCTAATCAAATTCAGCAATCTTGAATATCGCGGCAAGGTTCTCAACGTCATGGAAGCCGAAGAGCTTGAAAAGCTGTTTGAAAAAGACGCCGACAATTTCTATATATACGACACCATAGGCGCAAAAGGCGCGTCCTACAAATTCCCGTTCTACGCCGTTTCCGTGCTCGGCAAGGGCTACGACAAAATCACCTGGTCGGTCAAAGAGGGCGAAGCCGATTTTACCGAGCCTGAGGTCATTTCCTCTCAGACCTCTAAATCGCTGGACGCAGACGTCGACTCGCTGTACAAATTCTATTTCCGCGTGATTATGGATTACGGCGACAAGGTTGACGACGAATATATAGAAGAAAATTACACCAAATTTGAATTTTATCTGAACGTAAGAGTGGTCAAGGACGAGCAGGACCCGGTGATTAACAACGACGGACTCAAAGCGTTTGTGTATTCCAAAATCACAGACATGACCATCAACGCGCCCGCGACGGGCAGCTATGAGTTCCCCGTGGTCAACACGTCGCTCAACATCAGCGAGGGCAATCTGTTCACCGATATGATAACGGAGGAGGAGGAAAACAGCTTTGACAACCTTACAGTAGTCATAGGCTACAAGCGTCCCAACTCCACGAGCGACTGGACTTTTTCAAGCACCACAAAGGTTACGTTCAATTCTGTGGGAACATGGGCTTTTGTCTACAAGGTCACGGACCAAAGCGGCAACGAAGCGTTGAGCGACGTTTTCCTCTTTGACGTGCAGGACGTAACTCCTCCTACAATAAAGGCAAGCGACAAAAACGTGACGGTAAACGAGATTCTTACCGTGCCCACCCCCACCCGCAGCGACAACTGCGTGGGCGTTGACACGTCCAAGAGCGATTACCGCATCTGGGAGTGGAACGAGGATACCCAAACCAAGGGCGCCGAAATCACCAAAACGGTAAAGGAGCAGAAGTTCACTCCCAAAACCGTGGGCGACAAGTACATCGTCGAATACGAGGCGGAGGACAAGGTGGGCAACCGCTCCGAGGTCGTATCCGCGATTCTTACGGTCGTAGAGGCAACCGCCGTTACGCCCGAGCCCAACCCCGCCAACGACGTGCTGATTATCATACTTATCGTTGTTGGTACGCTCGTAATCGTGACGCTTGCAATCTATCTGTTTATGGGCAAAAAGGAAGATAAAAGGCCCGACGCGAGAGAAGCGTTGATTTCCGACGACAGCGACGAACAGAACAAACAATAAAATTGAGCGAAAGCCTCCCGCAAAAGGGAGGCTTTTGCGGATTAAATAACGGAGAAAATATGTCAGACAAAAGAATTGTTACCATGCAGGACATATCCTGCGTCGGGCAGTGCTCGCTTACCGTCGCGCTACCCGTGATTTCCGCTTTCGGAATCGAAACCGCCATTATTCCTTCCGCCGTGCTGTCCACGCATACAGGCGGCTTTTCCGGCTTCACTTTCAGGGATTTGAGCGAGGACATTCCGTTAATCCTCAAACATTGGCAAAAGGAAAAAATTCTGTTCGACGCGGTTTACACGGGTTATCTCGGCAACGCCTGCCAGATTGACTACGCGCTTGAACTGAAAAGAAGCTTTACCACAGTCGGCGCGCCGCTCATAACAGACCCCGCAATGGCGGACAACGGCAAGCTGTACGCCGGCTTTGACGACGCCTTTGTGGAAAAAATGCGCTCGCTTTGCGCGGCTGCGGACGTAATTCTGCCGAATATAACCGAAGCGGCTTTGCTTACGGGAGCGGAGTACCAAAGCGGCGCTTTGAGCGAGAGCTATATCCGAAAGCTTACGGACGGGCTGCTCGCGTTGGGCGCTAAAAGCGTGGTGCTGACGGGTGTATCCTTTGACGAAGATTTGCTTGGCGCGGCGGTTTGCAAATCGGGCGCGGACGGCATAGCTTACGTTTTCGAGCAGAGGCAGGAGGGTATGTGGCACGGTACGGGCGACCTTTTCGCGTCGGCGTTTACCGGGGCGTATCTCAAAGGAAAAAGCATGGAGGACGCTGCGGCGACGGCGTGCCGCTTTGTCGTGGAGTGTATAAAGAACACGGCGCCGTGCAGGGAGGAGCATTGGTACGGCGTCAGGTTTGAAAAGGCGCTTGCGGGACTCATAGAAAAAAACGACGGTTGAATATCTGCGTTTGCGGCGGAAACGTTTTCCGCCGTTTTTATTTGCGGAAATGCCGTTTAGAATAAAATTCTCGGTCAATAATAAAAACATAAATTTTTAGGAGGATATTCATGAGCATCAATCCCTTTGAACTCAAAGCCAAAAAGACCGAGGATACTTTTATGAGCTGGAACGAGCTTGCGTCCCGTCCCTACAAAAAGAACACGGTCGACCCTTACACCAAGACAAGAATTATACTTATGAACGGAACCGAATACGAAGCCGTGTGGTTCGGTCACAATTTCAGCCGCAAATGCGACAACAACGATATAAGGCGCGCGCTGGCTGTTACCCGCCGCGTCGAACAGCAGCAGCAAAAACGCCTCGCGTCTCTCAAACCGTTGAACGAGACGCAGCTGGAAACGACAATAAGCTACGAACAGCTTGCCGTAGACCTGACCGCTTTTCTCGCGCAGCGCGCAACGGACAAGAGCTTTAAAGCAGCTCTGGATTTTGCTCTGCTCGAAGACTTCGACCACCTCTATCGGTACGCCGATTTGCTGGAAAACGATATGGGAGTGCGCGCAGAGACGCTGGTCGGAAATTACACCGAAATTATGCCGGGCAGACCTACGATAGCGCATCACAGACATCCCAACGACTCGATAAAGCGCGCGACCGACAGCAAAAAAGTCGACCTCATGACCACCCTTGACACGCACATCATCACGGCGGCGGAACAACAGACCATGAACTATTATATGAATCTGGGCGCGTTTTACAAAAACGACGCGGGCAGAAAGCTGTACACGGAAATAGGCATGGTGGAGGAGCAACACGTGTCGCAGTACGGCAGCTTTATCGACCCCAACGTAACTTTGCTCGAATGCAATCTCATGCACGAGTACACCGAGTGCTATCTCTACTACTCCATGTACGAGGACGAAACCGACGCTTACGTCAAGAATGTCTGGGAGCAGTGCTTCAATCAGGAGCTGTCTCATCTCCATGACGCCGTGCGCCTGTTGAGAAAATACGAAAACAAGGATTGGCAGGAGGTTATACCCAACGGAGGCGTATTCCCCGCGCTGATTCAGCTCAAATCCAATAAGGACTACGTCAGAGAAATTCTTGCAAACACAGTCAGTCTCACCGCCAAGAGAGAGGGCTTCAAAAACGTAGCGGATATGCCCGCCAACTCGGATTTCTTCAAGTATCAGCGTATGGTCAACGGCGAAAATGCGGAGACGGTGGAAAGTCACTGCGTAATTGAAAACTATATACTCAAAAAGGGCGAGGATTATCGCTTTCAGACCAAAAAGCATCCGATAAAAGAGCTGCAATGCAGAACCAAGGACAACACCAAGGTAGGACTCACGGCGCTCAGAAACGCCTGACTTTCTCCGCTGTTTGACAAAAACGGAAGGCTCCCGCGCAACGCGAGGGAGCCTTTTTTTTTGTAGGAAAACGCCTAATGCGATTTTATTTTTTGGCTTCTATCCGAATGCCGTAAATGGACTTTAAATGTATATGCTATTCTCAAAAATGTATAAATATTCCGACGGTGCGGGGCTGATTTTATTAAAATTCATTTTTCAGGCGGTTGCCAGATTGCTGTCGGCATATTTTTGCAACGCGGCGGAAATCGCCGTCTTTCGGGTAGAAAAAGGTCGTTTTGTCAAAAAATATGAAATATATTCATAATTTTGCCCTGCGACAGGCGAGGCGGGACAGAGCGGAAAAATTTTATGAGACGCTTCAAAAAAGTGTTGAAAATTTCCGTCAAGACGCTTGACTTTATTCATTTTTATAACTATACTTCTCTTTGGACGGAGCGAAATCCGTTTAATCATAGCAGAAAAACTTTTGGAGGTTTTTTATTATGTCTTATATTTCAGAGGTAATTGCCGCAACAGAAGCGAAGAATCCGGGCCAGCCCGAATTTATGCAGACTGTCAGAGAAGTTCTCGAGTCTCTCGCTCCCGTTATCGAGGCGAATGAAGAGCTTTACAGAAAGAACGCTATTCTGGAAAGATTGGTTGAGCCTGACCGTCAGGTCATGTTCAGAGTGCCTTGGGTGGACGACAAGGGCGTGCCTCACGTCAACCGCGGTTACAGAGTTCAGTTCAACAACGCAATCGGGCCTTACAAAGGCGGTTTGAGATTCCATCCCTCCGTCAACCTCAGCATCATGAAATTTTTGGGCTTCGAGCAAACCTTCAAAAACAGCCTTACCGGACTGCCTATGGGCGGCGGCAAGGGCGGCTCGGACTTTGACCCCCGCGGCAAATCGGACGCGGAAGTCATGAGATTCTGCCAAAGCTTCATGACCGAGCTTTACAGACATATCGGTCCCGACACGGACGTGCCCGCAGGCGATATGGGCGTGGGCGGCAGAGAAATCGGCTATATGTTCGGTATGTACAAAAAAATACGCGGCAGCTTTGAAAACGGCGTTTTGACAGGCAAAGGTCTTTCTTTCGGCGGCAGCCTTATCAGACCGGAAGCGACGGGCTATGGCGCTACATATTTCCTGGTCGAGGTTTTGAAACACCTCAAACAGGACATCAAGGGCAAGACGTTTGCTCTGTCCGGCTTCGGCAACGTATCCTGGGGCGCGGTTTCCAAAATCACCGAGCTCGGCGGCAAGGTGCTGACCATCTCCGGTCCCGACGGCTATATCTACGACAAAGACGGCATAACCGGCAAGAAGATAGATTATATGCTCGAAATGAGAGCAAGCGGCCGCGACAAGGTGCAGGACTATGCGGACAAATTCGGCGTAGAGTTCTTTGCGGGACAAAAGCCTTGGGGCAATGTCAAAGCCGACATTTATATGCCTTGCGCCACGCAGAACGAAATCAAGCTTGAGGATGCGGAAAAAATCGTCGCCATGGGCGTCAAAATCGTCAACGAGGTTTCCAACATGCCTACGACCAACGAGGCTCTCGCTTATTTGCAGAAGAACAACGTCCTCGTCTGCCCCAGCAAGGCGGTCAACGCGGGCGGCGTTGCGGTCTCCGGTCTGGAAATGTCTCAGAACAGCGAAAGACTGTCCTGGTCGGCAGAGGAAGTGGACAGACAGCTCAAAACCATCATGGCAAACATTCACAAGCAAATCACCGACGTTCTTTCCGAATACAAGATGGACTACAATCTTGTCGCAGGCGCAAACCTCGCCGGCTTCAAGAAGGTTGTGGACGCTATGCTTGCTCAGGGCATTTGCTGAAAAATTTTCGGACAATTTCAAACCCCCGCTTTGCGGGGGTTTTGTTTTTCTTGCAAAAGGACGTGGGATATGTTAAAATCCGAGTATGCTAAAAAATATTTCCGCGTCGGACAAAAATTTGTTTGTAGAGCTTTCGGAGGAGTTTTACCGCTCGCCCGCGGTCTTGCACAAGATACCCGTCCGAAATCATTCGGCAACCTTTGACGAGCTGATAAACGGCGGCGGCGTTTATCTGGACGGCTTTTTTGTCTTTCACGAAGGGGAGCTTGCCGGATATTGTCTTGTAGGCAAGGGCTTTTCTCCCGAGTGCGGCGGCAAAGTTGTCTGGATAGAAGAAATTTATCTGCGCGAGCCTTTTCGCTCTAAGGGGATAGGCAGAAGTCTGTTTGCGGAAATTTTCAAACGGTACGGAGAAACAAAGCGCTTTCGATTGGAGGTGGAGCCGTCCAACGCGCGCGCGGCGTCGCTATACACGTCGCTCGGATTTAAAAAGCTGAATTATGTTCAGTATATTTTCGAACCGATAGAAAATTGAAATTTTCGACTGAAAAGGAATAACCCGCATTCATGCGGGTTATTTGCTTGAAAACCATATTACGTTGTCGGTAATTATCAGCGTGATTATGTCCACAAGCCACAGCCAAGGCAAGCCGATGACGATGAGCAGAACGGCGACAATTAAAAATATCATGTCGTTGGCGTTTATGCTCTTGACCAAACGGTAAATTACCCATATTATGTCAAGACACGGGATTGCGAGCAAAATTTTGACCAATTTGGGCAGACCGTCCATTGCTCTGATAAATTCGTTCATGATATACGCTCCTTGTAAGAAATATTATATGCAAAAAAACTCAAATGCGCCATGTTTATGCGGCGCGTACCCTTCTCATGCGCGAGTTCAGCGCCTTCGCCAAATAATAAGCGCCGATTACGCTCAGCATATCCTTGGGCAAAAAGGGCAGCGACACCGACAATATTGCCGGCACCGCCTCCGCGCCCGTGACGAAGCAATAATTAAGCACTCCGCACGCGTGGCACAAAAGCAGACCTGCAAAGGAAACCGACCATACGGCGAGAAGCGTGCCAGCGCCGATTTTGCCCTTGTGCGAGTCGGATTTACCCTTGTCGATTTCGTTTGACAAGGCGGCAATTTTTCTTCTTTCGATTATGTTGGCTATACCGCAGCCTGCAACCAAAAGGATAAAGCCCCACAGAAAGCCGCCCGTCGGTCCCAAAATTGCGCCTATGCCCGCGTTGAAGCCTGCAAACACGGGCACTCCGCAAGCTCCCGCCGCAAGGTAACACAGACAGGCAATCATGCCGTTTTTAAGCCCCAAAAACCAAGCGCAGAAAGCTACGGCAAAGGTTTGAAAGGTGAGAGGCACGCCTGACGGAAAGGGGATTGAAATTTGAGACAAAACTGCGATAATACATACGCAGATGGCTATTTTTGCTATTTCCGCTGCTGTTTTTTTCATATACTCCTATTTGATTTCTGTGATTGAAATTTCGCCGCAGTCAAGGAGCGTTTCTTTTCCGTCCTCCGTTTTTACGGCAAGGCGACATTCGTCGTCTATCGCGATTGCGGTTGCGGCAAAGCTCCGCCCGTCGCGGCTGAAAGCGATTTTTCTGCCCGTTACGCAGGATTTGCTTTTGTACGACTCCATAAACGAGCGGTCGGGGAGGGAGAGATAATACTCCGTCATGGAACTTACAAACCTCGCGGCAAGCAGGCTCCTTATCGGTTTGTCGGGTTTTCGCGGAAAAATCGTGCCCGCAATGCCTTTAATGGCGTCGGGAAAGCCCTCCGTCGGCGGATATACGTTGAAGCCCGCGCCTACCACGGCATAGCTCAAACCCTTGCTTTCCACGTCGACGCAGCCCTCGGTAAGAATCCCGCATATTTTTTTGCCGTCAAGATACAAATCGTTTACCCATTTGATTTTCGTTTCCGTCTCGGGCAAAGGCGCGCCGTCATCGAAAAAACGTCTCGCTTCGTCCGCGGCCCGCGCGCCCGCGACGCTTGCGGCGGCAGTGAGAAACAGCGCCTCCCGCGCGTCGAAACGCGGTCTTAAAAGCATACTTATGTAAAGTCCGCAGCCTGAGGGGGAAAAAAAGCTTTTTCCGTTGCGTCCTTTTCCCTGCGTCTGCCGGTCGGCAACCGCAACCGCGATTTCGCCCGTCCCCGCGTTTGCGAGTCTTTTGAGATACTCGTTTGTCGAGTCAATCTCGTCAAGCGACTCAATCCTGAACGTCGGCTTTTGCTTTTGCGTTGCAAAGCTTTTTTCCAAATAATCTTCGATGACGTGGGGGTTGATTATGTCTGTTTGAATTTCGAGACGGTAGCCGAGCTTGTTGACGGTGGATATTGCGTGCCCGTCGCGCCGCAGTTGATTGACGGCTTTCCAAACAAGAGTGCGGCTGACGTTGAAACGCGCAGCCATTTCGCCCCCCGACACATAGCCGTCGGTTTGCGAAAGCGCATTCAAAACCCGATATTTAAGTTCCATCTCAACCATTATACCCGCGGCAACAAAATATGTCAACCGAATTTGGAAAACGGTTGACACAAAAACGGTGTTTTTTGTATTTGTTTTAAAACGGCGACGGAAAAATTCCGTTTGTCCGTCGCCTGAAAGCCTCGCGTCAGTAAACTATTGAAACCGCAACGGCAAGCGCGCCCGGACCTATGTGGCAGGACACGCTTAAAGACAGCGGGTCGCAGTCGGTGACGGATATATCGGGAAATGCTTCCCTGATTTCCTGTGCAAATTGCTCTGCCGCCGCGTAATTGTCCGTATGCGCGACGAAAAACGCAAGTTTGCCCTGCTTCCTGAGTTCGGCAAATCTCGTTTCCAAATCGTTTCCGATCGCTTTAAGCATGGTTTTTTTCGCGTCGGAAAACCTGCGGACCTTTGCGTATTTGTCCAGCTTTTGTCCCTGAATCTGCAAAATGGGCTTGATTCTGAGCAGCGTGCCTATTGCCGCGGCGGCGGGGGTGAGCCGTCCGCCCTTTTTGAGATATTTTAAGGTATCAACCATTATATAAATGCTCGACTGCGCCCTTGTCTCAACGAGACGGCTGCAAATTTCTTCCGCGCTTTTTCCCTCGGCAGCCATTTTGACTGCGTCCCTGACGCTCTGCTTTTGCGTGACCGAAATTCTTTGGTTGTCCGCAACGAAAACTCTTTTGTCGAATTTTTCATGCGCGAGATGGGAGAGGGTGGAGCACGTTTCCGACAGACCGCTTGACATGGGTATGTGCACCAATGCGTCGTGGGTTTTGAGAATTTCCGTCCAAAGCTCTTCTACGTCGAACGGGTTGGGCTGGGATGTGGAGACGTTGACCTTGCCGTCGCGCAGCTTCTGATAAAATTGCTCCTGAGAAAGAGTCACGCCTTCAAAGTATTGTTTTGAATCGATAAGCACGGGCATAGGCACGACAAAGACACCCGACAGCCGTGCTTCTTCCTGAGTAATTCCGCTGTTACTGTCGTTACTATTGCTGTTTTCATACGTACCTCATGGTTTTTTATATTATCATTTTAAAATACATCGAGGGTATAAGTCAACGATTTAAGGCGGGATTTTACCTTTAAAAAGCCTTGCGCAAGCAAAAATCCGCCTTCCGCTTGACTGCGGAAAAGATAAGTTATAAAATAATTTTAAAAAAATCGGCGCGTTAGCGTAACCTTTCGCCCCTTCGCGTGTCTTATATACGAAAAGCGATTGCGGCGTTTTTTTTACGGAGAAAAATGAAACACGACGAGCTGACCGAATTGTTTAAGGAGCATTACAATCCCTTGCTGCTGTATATGCTTTCGCTTTCCAAAAACCGCGTCGTTTCGGAGGATATAGTATCCGAAGCCTTTTTCAAAGCGCTTATGTCGCCCGACGCGGAAATCGGGAATTTCAGGACGTGGTCCTTCCGCGTATGCAGAAATCTCTATTTCAATCATCTGCGCAAAAGCAGGCGGCTTGCCAAGCCGCAGGACGAAAGCGTTGCGGACGGCAGGAAAGCGGCTATTGACGAAATGATTGACGACGAGAGATATCGGGCGCTTTATTGCGCGGTTGAGCTGCTCGACGACGTGCACAGGGAAGCGATAACTTTGTTTTATTTTGAGGAGCAAAGCGTAAAACAGATTGCGGAAATCACGGGAAAAACGCAAGACCACGTCAAGGTAATTCTTTTCAGAGCGAGAAAAAAATTGAAAGCATTGTTGGAGGTATAAAAATGGATTTTGAAAACGCTTATCAAAAATTTTTGGACGGAACCGCCACGCCCGAGGAGGTGGAGTTTGTCCGCAGCGAAATCAGGAAAGCCAAGGAGCTTTCCGAAATCATCGATATGGGCAAAGCCGACGTAATTAAAAAAGCCGACGACGAAAAAGTCAAAAAGGCGGCAAAGAAATTCAGTCTGAAAATGGCAATTACGACGGTTTGCATAGTGCTTGTCACTCTTGTCGTTGCGGCGGGCATCGTGCTTGGTTCGGTGTTCGGCGTTGCGGTGGGCGGAGCCAAGCGCAACACCAGCGTCGTTTCGCAGGAGGAGGTAAAACAAATCGCTTTGGATTATATCAAAACCGAGCTTAATATAGACGAAGAAGCAATCGGATGGAAAATAGAAAGAGATTTGGAAATGACCTCTAAACTTAAAAACTCCTATTACATTTATGAAGTTGACGTAAACACGTCGCGCGGCAAGGAAATCGAGCTTGAAATAGACGGGCGCAACGGAAAAGTGATTTACGTCGAGGTGGACAGATATTGAAAAAAGCGGACGACAGTCCGCTTTTTTGCTTCCTTTTATTCTTCGGTTTCAATTGTTTCTTGTGCTTTTTCTTCTTTTTTGTGTTTGTCTTTTTTTCTTGAAAACTTTGAAAACAGCCAGTCCTCAAATCTTTTCTGATATTTGAAGGACAACACGGCAAGCGTCGCAAACACGGCGATTATCGCGAGCCACACAGGTATTCCCCAGCCCGAAAACGGAATAATAGAGCCGTCGCCGAGAAAGCAGTACGCCGCGATTATCAGCGGACGCACCAATACGATTACCCCCGCGAAGTACGGAAAGTTCATGGCGGTTATGCCCGCGATTATGCACAGCACGTCGTCGGGGAAAAAGGGCAGAATCTGCATAATAAGAAAAATTCCCTTGCTGCGATTGCCGATGTAGTCGGCGTATTTTTCCGCCGCATCTTTGCCCGCCAACCAAACGAGGGCTTTTCGTCCGAATTTTCTCCCCAAAAAATAACAGAAAAAAGAGCCTGCGATTACTCCCGCGCTTGCAAGCAGGGTTGCAGTCAGAGGCGACCAGATGACCGCGCCCGGCACGTAACAGGCGACGGCGGGCAGAGGCAAAACAACGACCTGCAAAAACTGAATCAGCACGAACACCAGCATTCCCCATTCGCCTGTGGAGCGGACGAGAGCTATCACCGCCTCGATTTTTTCGCGGTCGGTGGGGTAGGCGTTTAAGTCGGCAAACACGCCGAGCAAAACGAAAACGGCAAGCAGCACGACGGCAATCAGCTCCGCAATAAACGTCAGTTTTATCAGAAATTCCTTTTTAATAAACAAAAATACCGCTTCCGCCGCAAGCCCCGCAGCTGCGACGGCGTAAAAAGCCGCCTGCACGAGCACGCTCCAGCCAGACATGAAAAAGGCGGTGAGCAAAATTATTGCGGCGCACAGAAGCACATTTGCCGCCTGCAAAAGGATTTTGTTTTTTGTCGTCATCGTAAGCTCCCTGTTTGAAGCAATCGGTATTTTAATTATTATATACCATTGTTATGATAAAACAAAGCGGCGTGACAAAAAAATCGGAGCTCCGAGCGGTTTTTTGCAAAAAACGGCGTTTTAACTTTGTTTTTAAGGCAGTCGCAGCTCCCGAGAACTATATTTCTTTACGTTTGAACATCAAATGCTTGTCATTAACTGTCGACGGTAAGATTGTTCTGTAAATTTGCGCGGTAAATTTAATCAAAAAAATTTGTAGATTTTTTAAGTTTTTCAGGTTTGCGAGGTAAGTTTTTCCAATTCTTCCTGTGTCAGTTCCCGAA